>ERZ1032130.227-NODE-227-length-15983-cov-5.801231_pt1 | contig 15983 bp, 18 predicted proteins | sample MGYA00517879_ERZ1032130 | MGnify/ENA primary metagenome ERZ1032130 (study PRJEB33719, sample SAMN04262597) | wastewater metagenome | biome: rural village; feature: animal feces; material: feces | host: Bos taurus | place: El Salvador | collected 2012-01-31 ...
ATTTAAGAGAGTGTTATAATTAACATAGATATATTATGTGGAGGAAGAAAAATGAGAAAGACGAAAATCATTTGTACAATTGGTCCTGCCAGTGAAAGTCCGGAAAAACTGGAAGCGTTAATGAAAGCAGGTATGAACGTTGCCAGATTTAATTTTTCACACGGCGACCATGCGGAACAGAAAAGAAGATTTGAAAATGTGATTGCAATCGGAAAGAAATTAAACCTTCCTGTAGCAACACTTCTGGATACAAAAGGACCTGAAATCCGTTTGAAAGAATTTGCCAACGGAAAAGAAGAATTGGTAAAAGGCCAGATGTTTACTTTGACTACAAACGATGTGTTAGGTGACAGTAACATTTGTAGTATTACTTACAAAGGTCTTGTAAATGACGTAGAAGTAGGCGGAAGAATTTTAATTGATGACGGTCTTATCGAAATGAAAGTGTTAAGAATTACAGACACAGATATCGAATGTGAAGTTATCAATGGCGGTAAAGTATCCAACAAAAAAGGTGTTAACGTACCGGGCGCAAATCTTTCTATGCCATTTATCAGTGATGTGGACAGAGACGATATTATTTTTGGTGCAAAAACAGGTTTTGATATTCTCGCCTGCTCATTTGTACGTAGAGCTTCCGATGTTGTAGAAGTAAGAAAATTAGTTGAAGAAAACGGCGGCAATATGACAATTATTGCCAAGATTGAAAATAAAGAAGGTATTGACAACTTAGAAGAAATTATGGCGGTTGCTGACGGTGTTATGGTTGCCCGTGGTGATATGGGTGTTGAAATTCCGTTTGAGGAAGTACCTGTTTTACAGAAACGTATGATTAAGCTTGCAGAAGCAAGTGGTAAACACGTTATTACAGCTACGCAGATGCTGGAATCAATGATTAATAATCCACGTCCTACAAGAGCAGAAACAACAGACGTTGCCAATGCGATTTACGACGGTACAACAGCTATTATGTTATCCGGTGAAACAGCCGCAGGTAAATATCCTGTTGAAGCCGTAAAAACAATGGCAAAAATTGCAGAACGTACAGAACATGATATCGACTACAAAAACCGTATGAAACGTAGAGAAGTAGTGAAACAGGATATTACAACAGCGATTTCCCATGCCACCTGTGATACAGCTATGGATTTGGATGCAAAAGCGATTATCACTGTAACCATTTCCGGCTTTACTGCAAGAATGGTATCCAGATATAAACCAAACTGTCCTATTATCGCATGCAGTACATCAGCCCAGGTTTGCCGACAGATGAACTTATGCTGGGGTGTAACGCCAATCGGAATTTTAAAGGAAGATACAGCAGACCACCTGTTTATGACCGCTATTCAGACAGCAAAACGTGAAGGCCTCATCGGAGAAGGCGACATCGTTGTTTTAACAGCAGGTGTACCGCTTGGTGTATCAGGAAAAACAAATATGATTCGTGTAATTGAAGTAGATTAGATATTTCATTTGTATTATATTTAAAAGTAATGTAAAATAGAAGTGTTACCATTTTGGTTGCACTTCTATTTTTGCATTAAATTCATTTGAAAGGAAAAGGCTATGGGGAAGATAGTTTATATTATGGGGAAAAGTTCTTCCGGGAAAGATACCATATATAGAAGCATACTTTCAGACAAAAGTATTGATTTAAAGAAAATCATACCATATACCACAAGACCTATCCGACTGGGAGAAGAAAACGGAGTACAGTATTTTTTTACAGATGAAGCCGGTTTTGAAAAGTTGTGCGAGGAAGGGAAAGTCATAGAACACAGAAGCTATGACACCTGCTACGGATTGTGGCGCTATTTTACGGTAAATGACGAAAATATTGATTTGACGAAGAACAGCTACATAATTATCGGAACACTCGAATCCTATGAAAAAACAGCCGAATATTTCGGCGGGGATAAAATGTTACCGATACTCATAGATTTGAATGACGGTGTGAGACTTCAGAGAGCGCTGAACCGAGAGAAAAGGCAAAAGATACCGAAGTACGAAGAAATGTGTAGAAGATTTTTGGCGGACAGTCAGGATTTTTGTGAAGAAAACATTGAAAATGCCGGAATAACAACCAGATTTTATAATGACAATCTGAGGCATTGTACAAAGGAAATAATTAAATATATTCAAAATAATATAAATTAGTTCATTCAGAATGGAAAGGGTGGTGAGAGTGTGGATATTAAAGTGAATGCAGTGTCGCAGGTGGCAAAGGCAGAAGCGGCGCAAAAAGTACAGCAGTCAGACGGGAGCTTTAAATTTACACTTGTCAGCCATATAGAAGATGCTGCCCTTAAAGAACATATTGCGGCGTTGATGGGTGAAATCAGCGAGCAAGGCAAAAAAATAGCCAAGAAAAAAGATGTCCGTGATATGAAAAAATATCGAGGACTGATTAAAGAATTTATGAACGAAATCATCAATCGTTCCCATACTTTTGAACGAGAAAACTTTCTGGACAGGAAAGGACGCCACAGAGTATATGGAATTATCAGACTTATTGACCAGAATCTGGATGAACTGGCACAGGAACTGGTGAAAGAGGAACAGGACAATATCGCTATATTGGCAAAAATCGGCGAAATAGAAGGCCTGATTCTTGACATCTTTACTTAGGAGGGTGAAATTATGGCAGGTTTTATGGATATAATCGGACAGGAACATATCAAAGAGCATTTGCAAAATGCAATTAAACTGAATAAAATATCCCATGCCTATATTATTGAAGGTGAACGATATGCGGGAAAAGAATTTATTGCCCGTATTTTTGCTACGGCTTTGCAGTGTGAAAAGGGCGAAGCGGAGCCGTGTATGGAATGCCATTCCTGCAAACAGGCAATGAGTATGAATCACCCGGATATCATTAAGGTTACTCACGAAAAACCGAACAGTATCGGTGTTGATGATATCCGTATTCAGGTAGCCAATGATGTAGTGATTAAGCCTTACAGCGGTCCAAAGAAAATCTACATTATCAATGAGGGTGAGAAGATGACTGTAGCTGCTCAGAACGCACTTTTGAAGACGCTTGAAGAGCCGCCTGTGTACACAGTGACTTTTATTCTCACAACCAATGTGGAGACACTTCTTCCTACCATTGTAAGCCGTTGTGTTGTACTTAGTATGAAACCCGTGAAAGATGAAAAGGTGAAAAAATTCCTGATGGAAACTATGGAGTTACCGGATTACAAAGCAGAAGTCTGTGCAGCATTTTCCAGGGGAAATATTGGCAAGGCAAGAATGCTTGCAATGAGCGAAGAATTTGATAATATAAAAGCGGAAGCAGTTTCCCTTATGAAAAACATCAAGGATATGGAAATTAATGAGATTATTACCGCTATCAAGAAAATCGGCGATTACAGTATGGATATTTCCGACTATCTGGATATGTTGTCAGTATGGTATCGGGACGTGCTTCTTTATAAAGCAACAAATGACTTAAACCACTTGATTTTTAAAGAAGAAGTACAGTATATTAGAAAAGCGGCAAAGCTCAGTACTTACGAAGGAATTGAAAATATAATTGAAATGCTGGATAAGACAAAACAGAGACTTTCTGCTAATGTTAACTTTGATTTGGCAATGGAGCTTTTGCTTCTTACAATGAAAGAAAATTAAAAAGATTATGTGGTTATAGATGGAGGTTTATAGATGATAAAAGTAATTGGTGTAAGATTCAGAGCGGCAGGAAAAATTTATTTTTTTGACCCGGGCAAGCTTAGAATACAAAAAGGCGATAATGTTATCGTAGAAACCGCAAGAGGAGTCGAATTCGGCACTGTTGTGGGTGAACCTAAGGAAGTAGAGGATGATAAGGTTATTCAGCCTTTAAAGCCTGTTTTACGTGTTGCTACGGAACGTGACAAAAAGCAGGAAGAAGAAAACAAGATAAAAGAGAAGAAGGCTTTTGAAATTTGTCTGGAAAAGATACAAAAACATGAGCTGGAAATGAAACTTATAGATGCAGAATATACATTTGATAACAACAAAGTATTATTCTATTTTACAGCCGACGGAAGAATTGACTTCAGAGAGCTTGTCAAGGATTTGGCGAGCGTATTCAAAACAAGAATAGAGCTTCGTCAGATTGGTGTAAGAGATGAGACCAAAATTCGAGGCGGTATCGGTGTATGCGGACGACCACTCTGTTGCCATACACACTTGCCTGAATTTATTCCGGTTTCCATCAAAATGGCAAAGGAACAGAACTTAAGTTTAAATCCCACCAAGATTTCCGGTGTGTGCGGACGACTTATGTGCTGCTTAAAACACGAAGAAGAAACCTACGAAGAACTTAACAAAAAACTTCCGAACGTGGGCGATTTTGTTAACACAAACGATGGCAAGAGAGGGGAAGTACAAAGTGTAAATGTACTTCGCCAGCTTGTTAAGATTTTAGTGGAAGTGGATGATGAAAAAGAGCTTCTTGAATATCATGTGGACAACCTTCGTTTCAAGAAGAAATTTAACAGAAACCAGAAGATTGAGTTAGACGATGCAGAATTGAAAGAGCTGGAGAAACTGGAAAGAAAAGAACGACAGGAAGGAAAGTCGAAGCTGAATGACGATTAATCTGAAAGAAAACGAGCGCATTGACGACTTGCAAAGAAACGGCTATCAGATTATTCAGGATTCGGGGCGGTTCTGCTTTGGTATGGATGCGGTTTTGTTATCCGGCTTTGCCAGAGCAAAAGAAGGCGACCACGTGCTGGATTTGTGCACAGGGACGGGTATTATCCCGATTCTGATGGAAGCTAAGACTGAGGCGGCTAAATTCACTGCCCTTGAAATTCAGGAAGATAGCGCAGATATGGCAAGACGCAGCGTTTTGTTAAATCATCTGGAAGAAAAAGTAGATATTGTGACAGGCGACGTAAAAGAAGCAGATACTTTGTTTAAAGCTGCTTCTTTTGATGTCATTACCTGTAATCCGCCTTATATGACAGGTCAGCATGGCCTTCAGAATAAAGATGAGGCGAAAACCATAGCACGCCACGAGGTGCTTTGCACACTGGAGGATGTGATTAGGGTATCGGCACGCCTTTTAAAACCCGGCGGTAATTTTTTTATGGTACACAGACCCTTCAGATTGTCTGAAATTATGGTATTGCTTCATCAGTATAAGCTTGAGCCAAAGCGTATGCAGCTGGTGTACCCTTACGTGGATAAAGAGCCCAATATGGTGCTTATTGAAGCTAACAGAGGCGGAAAACCCCGCCTCACCGTGGAAAAACCGCTGATTGTTTATAAAGAACCGGGGATATATATGCCGGAAATATATGATGTGTACGGATATTAATGAAGAGGAGCTTTTATGGCAGGTATTTTGTATTTGTGTGCCACGCCCATCGGCAATTTACAGGATATGACTCCGAGGGTTGTGGAAACGTTAAAAGAAGTGGATTTGATAGCGGCAGAGGATACGAGAAACAGTATTAAGCTTTTAAATCATTTTGAAATTAAAACCCCTATGACCAGTTATCACGAGTACAATAAGGTAGAAAAAGCATTGTATCTTGTGGAACAGCTCCAGATGGGCAAAAATATAGCACTCATTACGGATGCGGGAACACCTGCGATTTCGGACCCGGGTGAAATTCTCGTCAGAGAGTGCCATAAGGCGAATATTACAGTGACGAGCCTTCCGGGAGCCTGTGCGTTAATTACGGCCCTTACTTTGTCAGGTCTTAATACAAGGCGTTTTTGTATGGAAGGGTTTTTGCCGACTGATAAAAAAGAAAAAAAAGATATTTTAGAGGAATTAAAAAGCGAAAGCCGTACTATGATATTGTATGAGGCTCCCCACCGACTTACAAAAACATTGGCTGAATTGTATGAGGTACTCGGTGACAGGGAGATTGCACTTTGTAGAGAACTTACCAAAAAATTTGAGACGGTGTTGAAAACGACTCTGAAAGAAGCGGTTGCTTATTATGAGGAAAATGAACCCCGCGGAGAATATGTTCTTGTCATTGAAGGCAAAAGCAGGGAAGAGAAAAAACAGGAAAAAATCAGCGAATGGGAAAGGATGACAATTGAGGAGCATATGGCTTTTTATGAAAGTCAGGGCGTTGACCATAAGGAGGCTTTAAAGAAGGTTGCAAAGGATAGAGGCGTAGGAAAGAGAGATATTTATCAATATCTTATAAATATTGAATAAAGATTATTGACAAACGTAAAAATAACACATATACTTTGTTTGTCCTATTAAGAAACAGAAAGGAAATTAGACGATGTTAGATAAAGCAATTGAAATTATCAGAGAGACACTTAGACTTGGAGATGTAGAACTTACAGAAGACACAAACTTAAAAGAGGATTTAGGTGCTGACTCATTAGATTTATTTGAAGTGGCAATGGCATTTGAAGAAGAATTCGATGTAGAAATCCCAACAGAAGAATTAGAAAAATTCACAACTATCGGTTCTATTGCTGAATATATGAAAAAGAACAGCGTAGAATAATTTATTTGTAAAATAATGTAAAAAATAATTTAAAGAAGTCACAATCTATAGTGGCTTCTTTTTAAATTACAGGGCTAATAAGTAAACAGTTTGTAAACATTTTGTAAAAGCACTTGCAATTTTATGTAAATCACGATATTCTGAAAAATGGATTGGGTAAATGTATTAGAAAGGTGGGTATTGTGAGAAAGAAATCACACATTTCATTAGCCGGTTTTCTGGCTGAAAAATTGGGAAATGAAGGTATTACAAATCATAAAAAGGCTTTTTGTATCGGTAGTATTTTACCGGATTGCAAGCCTTCATTTTTGACAACAAAACATGCGTTTAACGAAACGTTTGATATGGTGCAGAAGCGTATTGAAAAATACATTGAGTATTCTGCCAAACATGAGAAGCACACAATGAAGGGTGCAAGGGATTTGGGACAGATTATACATTATACGGCTGACTATTTTACATTTCCGCATAATAAACATTATGAAGGTAGTTTAAAAGACCACTGTATATATGAGAAAAAGCTTTTGCTGGCTTTAAAAGAATACCTTGCAAACTATGATGTTACAAAACATACGGAATATGAAATATACTTTGAAAGTCTGGATGAGTTGACTAATTTTATCAAGGCAAGACATAAAGAATATATCAGTCGTAAACGTAATGTGGAGGATGATTGCAGGTTTATAGTGACGGTCAATTATCAGATTACACGCGGTATTATGCAATTGTTGGAAGATAAAAAGCAAAGTTTGGCATATGCAATATAAAAGAGAATCTGCACCTTCGATATGAGTCGGATGTGCAGATTTTTAAACGGAAGAAGGAAGAAAAATGTACAGTTTTAAGAGCAGAGTGCGCTACAGTGAAGTGGATAAAGACGGTTATCTTTCTATTGAAGCGATGATGAAATCTGTGTATATACGCAAAATGTGATTGGAAAAAATCAGGTAATACTGAAAAATCAGAAAGACGAACTTTTAGTGAATATAGAATTCGGAAAAATGGAATAATTTTTCTTTAAAAAGACGGAAAGGACGGAGAGACGAAGATGATTAAATTAGGTGAACAACAGAAATTAACTATTGTAAAAAGAGTGGAATTCGGTGTGTATCTGGCTGATGTCCCAGCAGGAGAGAAGGAATATGATGTTCCTGAGGAACGTATTCTTTTGCCGGTAAAACAGGTGGCAGAAAATGCAACAATAGGGGACGAAGTAGAGGTATTTGTCTATAGGGATTCAAAAGACAGACTGATTGCCACAACCAATATGCCGAAAATTACCCTTCATAAGGTCGCTATGCTCAAGGTGGCACAGGTAGGAAAATATGGTGCTTTTTTGAACTGGGGACTGGAAAAAGATTTATTACTTCCGTTTAAGGAACAGACCGGAAAGGTTTCGGAGGGCGACGATTGTCTTGTGGCGTTGTATATTGATAAAAGTAACAGACTTTGTGCCACAATGAAGGTTTATAAATATCTGGAATTAGAAAGTCCATACAAAAAAGAAGATAAGGTCGAGGGCTTTGTCTATGAAATCAGTGACCAGTTTGGTGTATTTGTAGCAGTGGATAACCGCTATTCAGCCCTGATTCCGAAAAAAGAAGTATACGGTGATGTAAAAGTGGGTGATAAGGTTATTGCCAGAGTTACAGCTGTTAAATCGGACGGAAAACTGAATTTGAGCATCAGAGAAAAGGCGTATTTGCAGATGGACGTAGATGCAAAAAGAGTTATGGATCTAATTGATAGTTTCGACGGAGTACTTCCGTTTACTGATAAAGCCAATCCTGAAGTTATCAGACGTGAAATTCAAATGAGTAAAAATGAATTTAAACGTGCTGTCGGCAGATTGTTAAAAGAAGGTAAAATCGAAATTACGGAAAAGGCAATTCGTAGAAAATAGTCTGCCATAAACACAAAGGAGTAAGAATATGAATCGTAAAAAATCAGGTTGGCTCTATCTTATTATAGCCTGTGTCAGTATATCAATCAGTTTACTTTTGACGGTATTGTACCTGAAAACAGGATTTGAACTGGATATGATTCCGAATATATTTTTGAGTGAAGCGATGCTGATTGTACCGACATTTTTCGTGCTTTTATTTAGCAAAGAAAAAGTCAAAGATGCTTTAAGTATCAGAAAAATGAAATGGAGTACGGTGTTTGGAGTGATTGCATTCACAATGGCATCATCTCCCCTTGTGACACTGGTAAACCTCGTTTCACAGTTGTTTGTGGATAATACGGTTTCTGCAAACAGTGAACAGTTTTTATCTCTTCATCCTTTGTTACTTATCTTTTTTGTTGGTATTCTGGCACCTGTGTGTGAGGAAGTTGTATTCCGAGGCGCCATTTTCGGCGGATTAAAAAAAGAAGGTAACGTATTTAAGGCAATCCTGGCATCAGGGCTTTTATTCGGTCTTTTGCATATGAATATCAATCAGGCAAGTTATGCGTTTGTTATCGGTATTTTGCTTGGATTTTTAGTGGAGGCAACGGGAAGTATTTTCAGTTCCATATTGTTCCACGTGCTTGTGAATTCGACAAATGCAATTATGATGATTATTTCAGACAGTGTAGTCAGCGATGAAATGATGGCAAATGCTGATGAGATAGTGACTACGGCGACGCTTTTGAATATGATTTGCGTATATCTTGTTTTGGCAGTGATAGGTACGACCATTGCAATCTGTCTGCTTGTCTGGATGAGTAAAAATGAAGGCAGACAACCGATTTTGATAAAAGCGTGGGAAGACAGAAAGGTGAAGTCAGGAAAAGTGATTTCCGTTCCGTTTATCATTGGCGTTGTTATCAGTATTTTGTTTATGTTATTGGAATTTATACCTTGGTAAAATGAAAAAGGAGTTTGCAAATGCAAACTCCCTTTTGCGTTATATAACGCCCGGAATCTAAGGATTCCGACTTCGTAAGTAGGCTACACGTACATATCGAAGTTCCCGCCGACAGAAGGGTTTACGCTACGCTCCATTCCGGCTGTATCAATCATCTGTGAAATAGCGGCACCCGTCATTTCAGCAGTGTCCAGCTGGTTTGAGAGCACGGAAACACCAACCTGTTGCATCAAGTTCATCTGAGACATAGCCATAGATAATCCAGGAATATCCATATAGACACCCTCCTTTCTTTTCCTTACATATATATATCGGCAGAAAGTACTAAAAAAACAAGGCTTTTTTATTTGGACAAACCTCACAAATGAAAAAAAGGACAAAAAATATAAAAATGAGGATAATTTGCACTAAAAAAACATATTTAGTGTAGATTTTTTTGTAGAATTAAGTTAAAATGAGACAAGAATGTGTTTCTTTAGATAAAAATATTGGAGAAATAATTGTATATTTTGTCTATATTTATGAAAGTGAGGAAGACAGATGATATCTAATCAAATATTACAAAGCACAATTGAAGGCATAAAAAGTATCTCAAGAGTAGAGCTTTGTGTAGCTGATGTAGACGGCAAAGAGATTGTTTCGACATCACCTATGGGGGACTGTGTAAAGGCGGTTGGTGAGTTTGCTCTTTCGCCCGCAGATTCGCAGGAAATACAGGGCAAGCAGTATTTTAAAATATATGATGAACAACAGCTCGAGTATATTCTGATTGTGAGCGGTGTGGGTGAAGATGTCTATACAGTGGGCAAAATGGCAACTTTCCATATTCAGGGACTCTTAGTTGCATATAAAGAGCGTTTTGATAAAGATAACTTCATCAAGAATCTCCTCTTGGATAACCTGCTTTTGGTTGATATTTACAGCAGGGCAAAGAAGCTTCATATACAGGCAGAAGTGCGTCGTGTGGCTATGATTGTAGAAGCCGAAAATGACAAGGAAAACAATGTTCTCGAAATTATTCGTACCAATATGAACACAGGCAATAAGGACTTCATAACAGCGGTCGATGAAAACAATGTGATTGTGGTTAAGGATTTATCTGAAGGCGACAGTGTTAAGGATATTGAAAAAGCTGCCAAGAATATTATTTTCACATTGGAAAAAGATGGACTGAAGAATGTGCGTGTATCTTATGGTACAATAGTTAACGAAATTAAAGAAGTGAGCCGTTCCTACAAGGAGGCCAAGATGGCACTGGATGTAGGCAAAATCTTCTTTGATGAAAGAAACATTATTGCATACAGCGAACTGGGTATCGGACGACTTATTTATCAGTTACCGATTCCACTTTGTAAAATGTTTATAAAAGAAATTTTTGACGGTAAGAGTCCGGATGATTTCGATGAGGAAACTCTGACTACAATCAATAAATTCTTTGAAAACAGCCTGAATGTTTCAGAAACAAGCCGCCAGTTGTTTATCCATAGAAACACACTGGTTTACAGACTGGATAAGCTTCAGAAACTTACAGGACTTGACCTTAGGGTGTTTGAAGATGCAATTACATTTAAGATTGCCCTTATGGTCGTAAAATATATGAAATACATGGAAAAATTTGAATATTAAAATACGTTAGGATGTGTGAACAATTTGAAAAAGCAGACAAAAAACAGAGAGTACGACGAGAACGAAATCATTGTACTTGAGAATGTCAGTAAAGCCTATTCTACGGGGGCTCCGGCTCTTGATAATGTGAGCCTTAAAATCGGGAAGGGTGAATTTGTATTCATCGTTGGTGACAGTGGTTCCGGTAAATCTACTTTGATTAAATTATTACTTCGCGAATTGGTTGCCACAGAAGGAAATATTCGTGTAATGGGATATGATTTGAATCGTATCAAACATAGACATATTCCGAAATTCAGAAGAAATTTGGGAATTGTATTTCAGGACTTCCGTCTTTTAAAAGAATGGAACGTTTATGAGAACGTTGCCTTTGCCCAGAGAATTGTAGAAGTTCCGATTAAACAGATTAAAAGAAATGTGCCTTCTATTTTAGCTACCGTCGGTCTTGCGGGAAAATACAAAGCAAAACCGAGACAGTTATCCGGTGGTGAACAGCAGAGGGTTGCTTTAGCACGTGCTTTAATCAATAAACCGACGATTTTATTGGCGGATGAACCGACAGGTAACTTAGACCCTAAAAACTCATGGGAAATTATGCACCTGTTAGAAGAAATCAATGAAAACGGCACAACGGTTATCGTGGTAACACATAGTAAGGAAATCGTTAATGAAATGAAAAAACGTGTCATTACTATGCGTAAGGGTGTTGTTATCAGTGATGAAGTAGAAGGAGGCTATATCGATGAAGATTAATACTTTCTTTTATACATTCAAGCAGGGTATCCGTAGTATTTTCAAAAATAAATGGTACTCTCTTGCATCCGTAGCGACAATTGGTGCTTGTTTGTTTTTGTTTGGTGTATTTTTTGCAATTATTGTAAACATTCAGAGTATTGTAAAGAATGCCGAGGAAGGCGTTTCTGTTACGGTTTTCTTTGATGAAGGCATGGAAGATGCCAGAATTAAGGAAATCGGTAATTTAATTAATTCCCGTCCGGAAGTAGCTGCCGACAAAACGAATTTTGTTTCGGCAGAAGAGGCATGGGAAGGCTTCAGAGAAGAATATTTGGGTGAATATGCGGATGGATTTACGGAAAATCCGCTTGCGAATTCTGCCAACTATGAAATTTATTTGAATGATATTTCACAGCAGGATTCTCTGGTAGAGTATTTGCAGGGCTTGGATGGTGTCAGAAGAGTAAATTACTCGCAGGTGACAGCATCTACTTTAACAGGATTTAACGCGATGCTCACATATGTGTCCGCAGCGATTATTCTTATTTTGCTTGCGGTATCACTTTTCTTAATCAGCAATACGGTTACAATCGGTATTTCGGTAAGAAAAGAAGAAATTTCTATTATGAAATATATCGGTGCGACAGACTTCTTTGTACGAGCTCCGTTCGTGTTTGAAGGTATTATTATCGGTGCCGTTGGTGCGGGAATTCCGTTATTAATTATTTATGCAATTTACAATAACGTATTGAATTTATTGACATCAAAATTCCCTGCTTTAACAGGATTTTTGAATTTCGTACCGGTGAGCGATGTGTTCCGCACACTTGTACCGGTTGCGTTTGCATTAGGTATCGGTATTGGTTTCTTCGGAAGTTTTACGACCGTAAGAAAACATTTAAGAGTATGATGACCGGGTGATTATTTTTATATGAGTAAACTTTTCAAAAAACATATTAAGAAGATAATAGTAGTGCTTATGTGCGTAGCCGTGATGACTTCTTTGCCCGGGCAGAGTTATGCCATAACTTATGCGGATATAACTTCTGATGCAATCAAGGATAAGGAAAATAAAATTTCCTCTGCGGAAGAAGAAAAGAAAGCGTTAGAAGAAAGTCTGGCTGAGCTGGAAGAAAAAAAGGCGTCTTTAGAAAAAGACAAGAAGAATCTAAGCAACTATGTAAAAGAACTGGATTTTCAGTTAGCTGAGATTGAAGCACAGATTGAAGAACTGAATGCACAGATAACTGTGAAAGAAGCGGAAATAGAAGAGGCTGAAAAGGAATTGCAGGAAGCAATTGAGACGGAACAGGCTCAATATGAAGCGATGAAAAAACGAATTCAGTTTATGTACGAGCAGGGCGAGAGTAATTATTTTGCAATGCTTATGAGTGCTGAAGATTTTTCGGATATGCTTAATAAAGCAGATTATATAGAACAGTTGTCTGCCTATGACAGACAGAAACTGGATGAATATGTAGCCATAACACAGTATGTCAGACTTTGCAAATCTGAGCTGGAACTTCAGAAGATGGTTCTGGACAAGACAAAAGAAGGCGTAGTGATAAGACAGAATGAGATAGAGGAATTGATTGCAGCAAAAATGGTAAGAATTCAGGAATATGAGACTGATATTGCCACTCAACAGGCGGCTATTGACGAATACGAAGAAGATTTAAAATTCCAGAATGAACTTATCTCTCAGTTAGAGGCAGAAGTAAAGGAAGCCAAAAGAGAAATATTGCTCGAAAATGGCATATCTATCAGTTATAACGGCGAAATATTAACATGGCCGTGTCCGTCTTATACAAGAATTTCCAGTCCGTTTGGCTGGAGAATGCACCCGACCCTTGGTGTAAATAAATTCCACAATGGTGTGGATATGGCAGCACCGAAAGGAACAGATATTTTGGCTGCTTTTAGCGGTGAAGTTGTGGCTGCTACATATAATAGCACAATGGGTAATTATGTAATGATGAACCATGGCAATGGTTTTTATACGATTTATATGCATGCGTCCAAGCTCTGTGTATCACCGGGACAAATTATTATAGAAGGTGATAAGATTGCAGAAGTAGGAAGTACAGGACGTTCAACAGGTCCACATTTGCATTTTGGCGTTCGTAAAAATGGTGAATATGTAAATCCGATGGATTATCTGGATGATTAATTTGCATATACTGTTATAGCAGGTTAGAGTTAGGAGTTAAAAATGGAACAGCAGGAAAAACAGTATGATATAGAGCCTGATACAAAGGATAAGACAGAAAACAGAAATAAGGCAAAAAAACAGATATTTTTGGGCGGAATGTTTTGGGGTTTTATCATTGGCGGTATTTTCTCCTGCCTGTGTATTTTGGCAATACGGGGAATTCTGCTTCACCAAAATGGTAATGTAATCCAAATACCGGAATCAGCTAATCAAAGCAATGATTCAGAGGATGAAGATGCGCTCACTACGGCGATAACGGATACTCTGATTCAGAAGCTTAGAACACTGGAATCTGCCATTGATATATATTATTATCAAGAAGGATTGGATTATGAAGAAATGCAGGAAGGAATACTTTCCGGCCTGGTAGAATCTTTGAATGATCCGTATTCTGAATATTATACAAAGGAAGAATTGGAAAAGGTCACGCAGGACAACGCAGGTATTTATTATGGTATTGGTGCTTATGTAAGTATGGATACGACACTTTCTATGCCTAAAATATCCGGTGTGATTGCAAATACACCGGCAGAAGAAGCAGGACTTCGTGAAGATGATGTTATTACTGCAGTAGGCGATATATCTACTTATCAGATGACAACAGAAGAGGCGGTAACCTATATTCGCGGTGAAGAGGGTACAACAGTAGATTTGACAATTTACCGAGAAGGAGAACCGGATTATCTTCAGTTCACAGTAGAAAGAAGAAAAGTAGAAAGTCCTACAGTAGAAAGTGAAATGAAGGGCGATATAGGATATATCCGTATTACCGGTTTTGAAGAGGTAACGGTGCATCAGTTTAGTGATGCGTACAAGGCACTAAACGAGCAGGGTATGAAAGGACTTATCATTGATGTGAGAAGCAATCCGGGTGGTTTGTTGACATCGGTACTTGATATTTCAAGACAGATTTTACCAAAAGGTCGCATCGTCTATACAGAAGATAAGTACGGTCAGAAAAACGAATACACCTGCGATGGTAAAAACGAGATTGATATTCCGTTAGTTGTACTTATTAACGGTAACTCGGCAAGTGCATCTGAAATTCTGGCCGGCGCAGTTCAGGACTACGATATCGGAACAATTGTAGGAACGACAACTTACGGAAAAGGTGTTGTTCAGAACATATTTGCATTAAGTGATGGCTCAGCTGTTAAGCTTACAATCAGCAATTATTTTACACCAAATGGTAATAACATTCACGGAATCGGCATTATTCCGGATGTGGAAGTAGAACTTGATGCTGACAAGTATTATGATGAGGGTGTGGATACCCAGATTGAAAAGGCACTGGAAGTGCTGAATGAAGAGATTACAAGATAGGTAGAAATATACTTTAAAAGGCTTCGCATTGTGCGAAGCCTTTTGAAGTATATTTATAGTAATATCAGTAATGAGAAAGAGGGTAATCCGATAATTAACTTACCGGACTACCCTCTACTAGTCATTTTATCTTTTGTATATGTATATTTGCTCTCGTAAAAGGGGATTTAAATCGTATACTAAAATTATGTGTATAATGTACGAGAGAGCAAATCAAAGTAAATTTTTGTGTTCCGGTAAGCCAAGAACACAGTGCATCTATAAAATTTGGGGCAGTTAATATATTTTTTAGCCGCCCTAGAAAATAAAAGGGGCTGGGTAAATAATTTAAGTGATAATATAACTACTCATATTTAATTTCGCCAAACATACCTTCTGCATTCCAAATATCCTGATTCTTATCACACCAAGAGTCTTTTACTATATATACCGTCATATCATATGTATTCATTCCGAATGCTATTACATCCATATTTGTTAAATTTATATTTTCCGGTAAGTGCAATTCTTCGATTGCTGTATTACCAAAGGCATTGCTTTCAATAACATCGATTCCTTCGGGAAGAATCACATTGCTTAATGAAGAACAATTAAAAAAAGCCTCTTCTTCTATTGTTTTTACATTTGTAGGAATTTTGATTGTTTCTAAAGCTTCACAATTTTCAAATGCATATTTACCTATTGAAACTATGCTATCAGGTAATTCAATTTCTTTTAATGAAGGACAGTCTTTAAACATATTAGATGCTATCTTATCTA
>ERZ1032130.228-NODE-228-length-15979-cov-5.101294_pt1 | contig 15979 bp, 13 predicted proteins | sample MGYA00517879_ERZ1032130 | MGnify/ENA primary metagenome ERZ1032130 (study PRJEB33719, sample SAMN04262597) | wastewater metagenome | biome: rural village; feature: animal feces; material: feces | host: Bos taurus | place: El Salvador | collected 2012-01-31 ...
GTGCCGTGCGCCCATTCTATAGCGTGCTCGACAAGACTAAGATTAAGGCTACCTTCGGCATCACTATTCCCTACTGGGAAGAAAGCCTCGCCCGCTGCATTGCCGAACTGAAACAGAAATAACTACTAATTATACATATATATAAGGATTAAACTATCGTGGCTAACTTAACTACTGAAATCGCGAAACGTCGCACTTTTGCAATCATATCACACCCTGATGCCGGTAAGACTACGCTCACCGAGAAACTGCTTCTCTTTGGTGGCGCTATCCACGTGGCCGGTGCCGTGAAGTCGAACAAAATCAAGAAAACCGCAACCTCCGACTGGATGGAAATCGAGAAACAGCGCGGTATCTCGGTGGCGACTTCGGTGATGGGTTTCAACTATGGCGACTACAAAATCAATATTCTCGACACCCCGGGTCACCAAGACTTCGCCGAGGACACCTATCGCACCCTCACTGCGGTGGATAGCGTAATTATCGTGGTCGATGTGGCTAAAGGTGTGGAGCAACAGACTCGCAAACTCATGGAGGTATGCCGCATGCGCAACACTCCTGTAATCATATTCGTGAACAAGCTCGACCGCGAAGGTCGCGACCCCTTTGATATTCTCGACGAGCTTGAAAGCGAGCTGAAAATCAGCGTGCGTCCGCTTAGCTGGCCTATCAATATAGGTGCCCGCTTCAAGGGCGTTTACAACATCTATGAAGGCGGACTCGACCTATTCACCCCCGACAAGCAGAAGGTGACCGAGCGCGTGGAAATCGACGACATCAACGACCCTGCTATCGATGCTGCAGTGGGCGAAGCCGATGCCCAAAAGCTGCGCGACGACCTGGAGCTGATCGAGGGCGTTTATCCCGAATTTAGCGAAGCCGACTACTTGAGCGGAAAGGTTGCACCGGTATTCTTCGGTTCGGCACTCAACACCTTCGGTGTGAAGGAGCTGCTCGACTGCTTCGTGCGCATCGCGCCATCGCCTCGCCCAACAAAGGCTGAGGAGCGCACTGTGGAGCCACAAGAGGAAGCTTTCACCGGCTTCGTTTTCAAGATTCACGCCAATATGGACCCCAACCACCGCAGCTGTATAGCTTTCGTCAAGGTATGCTCGGGCATATTCCGCCGCAATGCCAACTACAAGCACATTCGTAGCGGAAAAATGCTCAAATTCTCATCGCCTACGGCTTTCATGGCGCAGAAAAAGGATATTGTAGACGAAGCCTATCCCGGCGACATCGTGGGTATCCCCGACAACGGCACATTCAAGATTGGCGACACGCTCACCGAGGGCGAAAACCTCCACTATCGCGGCTTGCCAAGCTTCTCGCCCGAAATGTTCAAGTATATTGAAAACACCGACCCGATGAAGACCAAGCAGCTCAACAAGGGCGTAGAGCAACTTATGGACGAAGGTGTGGCACAGCTCTTCGTGAACCAATTCAACGGCCGAAAGATTATCGGCACCGTGGGACAGCTGCAATTTGAGGTGATTCAATACCGACTTCTACATGAGTATGGCGCACAATGCCGCTGGGAGCCTATTCACCTCTACAAAGCCTGCTGGATTGAGAGCGATGATGCCGATGCACTCGAAGCCTTCAAGCGCCGCAAACACCAGTTTATGGCTCTCGACCGCGAGGGCCGCGACGTTTTCCTTGCCGACTCGGGCTATGTGCTCCAGATGGCACAGAGCGACTTCCCCAAAATCCGCTTCCACTTCACCAGCGAATTTTAACCAACCGCTACATCACCGCCTCTTAAAAATCACGGTGACTGTCGGCAAAACAAATACCCCACTATACAAGGCTGCGCAAACCGTTAAGCGCAGCCTTTTTTCATATCATCAGCCCAAATTGGTGCCCGCAGCGATATTTTGGGAAAATTGTGAAATATTTCATTGCCCGACGGCAATTTTTTTGCGGGAAAATTGTTACTTTTGCGCATATAAAAGTAATTGACAAACTAAAAACGTGAATAGCTATATGTCGCAGGCTGCCAAACGAGATAGTGTGGTTATCATACCCACCTACAACGAGAAAGAAAATATCGCCAATATCATCGGTGTGGTTCTATCGCTGCCACACGAATTTGATGTACTGATCATCGATGACAACTCGCCCGACGGCACTGCCGCGATAGTGAAGGGGCTTATTAAGGAGAATCCTGAGCGCATTCATCTGGTGGAACGCTCCGGGAAGCTCGGTCTTGGCACTGCCTACATCGCCGGTTTCAAGTGGGCGCTCGAGCGTCACTATGAGTATATCATCGAGATGGACGCCGACTTCTCCCACAATCCCAACGACCTGATTCCTTTGCGCAAAGCCTGCGCCGAGGAGGGCGCCGATCTATCGGTTGGCTCTCGCTACATCACCGGTGTGAATGTGGTGAACTGGCCTATGGGGCGCGTGGTCATGTCGTACTACGCAAGTGCCTATGTGCGTATCATCACCGGCATGTCGGTACGCGACACCACCGCCGGATTTGTGTGCTACTCGCGCCGCGTGCTCGAGGCTATCGAACTCGACAAGGTGGAATTTAAGGGTTACGCTTTCCAGATTGAAATGAAATTCACCGCCTATAAGCTTGGTTTCAAGATTAAGGAGGTGCCTATCATCTTTGTGAACCGCGTGCTCGGCACAAGCAAAATGAACACAAGCATCTTCGGCGAAGCCGTGTTTGGAGTAATCAAACTGAAGGTAAACAGCTGGTTGGGCAAGTATAAACCGGTGAAAAAGTAGTGACAGAATGAGCCGCAGGATTCTATATAATGCCTCTATTATCAATGAGGGCACTACGCAGACAGGTTATGTGATTATCGAGGGCGACAAGATTGCTGCCGTAGGGCAAGGTGCTCCCGATGAGGGGATTATGGCTTCGTGCGACACCGCCGACGACCTTGCCGGCGCAATGCTCCTGCCGGGCGTGATCGATGACCAGGTGCACTTTCGCGAGCCGGGTCTCACTCACAAAGCCGACATAGCAAGCGAAAGCCGCGCTGCTGTGGCAGGTGGCGTGACTTCGTTTATGGATATGCCGAATACCATACCTCAAACCACTGATATTGAAGCCCTTGAATGGAAATTTGCGAGAGCTGCCGAAACTTCGGCAGCTAATTTCAGCTTCAACATCGGTGCTACCAACGACAATATGCAAGTGCTTGAGCAAGTGGATTTTAGTCGCGTGTGTGGCGTGAAGGCATTTCTTGGCTCCTCAACCGGAAATATGCTCGTCGATGACAAATCGGCTCTACAAAGGCTTTTCAGCGCGATTCCGGCGATAATTGCGGTACACTCTGAAGATGAGGCGATTATACGCGCAAACCGCGAACGGTACGTCTCAGAGCGGGGTGACGACCTCCCCGTGGAATTACACCCGATAATACGCTCTGCCGAAGCCTGTTACGTATCAACCGCACGCGCCGTGGAGCTTGCCGAGCGTTGTGGCACGCGCCTGCACGTGTTCCACCTCTCTACCGAGCGCGAGCTGTCACTTTTCAGCGATGCTCCCATTGAGCAAAAGCATATCACTGCCGAGGTGTGTGTGCATCATCTGTGGTTCCACGACCGCGACTATGCCCGCCTTGGCAACCGCATAAAGTGCAACCCTGCCGTAAAGACACTCGCCGACCGTGATGCCCTGCGTGAAGCTCTGCGCAGCGGACGCCTCGACGTGGTGGCTACCGACCACGCTCCGCACCTGCTCAGCGAGAAGGCGGGAAATTGCCTGAAAGCGGCTTCGGGAATGCCACTCGTGCAATTCTCGCTCGTGGCTATGCTCGAAATGGCTCGCGATGGTATCTTTACACCCGAACTCGTGGTGGAAAAGATGTGCCATGCTCCAGCCAGGCTATATCGCATCGACCGCCGCGGATTCATTCGCCCCGGTTACTACGCTGACCTTGCCGTGGTGCGGCGTGATGATGCAGGACACACCATCAGCGATGCCGACGTAATCTCGAAGTGCGGCTGGACACCTTTCAACGGCACCGTGATGCACCACCGCGTGGAGCGCACATTTGTGAATGGCGAGGAGGCGTTCAACGCCAACGGCATCAATGGCTCCGGCAGCTGCATCAACGAATCGGTGCGCGGCAGCCGCCTGCTCTTCAATGTGTAGGTGCTACTGCTGGAGCGCTTCCATCATCTCGCAGCTTTTGGCATTGTAGTAGAACACTATGCGGTTATTAAGCACCTCGGTGAGGAGCTCTGCCTCACTTTTCGTCAATCCCGCACTATGGCTGTTCACAAAGCGTTTCAGAGCTTCTTGCAGATTGTTGAGCATTTCAAGAATATACGTCAATTGGTCGTCGGCCGACGGCAAGCCTTTCAGGTCGTGCTGCCAACACTTCTCCAGCGCATCAAGCCCGCCCTGCTTTAGCTGATTGAAACGATTGGCTTTAGCATTGACCTCGCTGTCGCGGTTCTCCATCTTCTTCACACTCGCACTTGTGTTTTTCAGCACACCACGCATTGAGTCGATCTGCGCTGTGGCATGAGCTTTCACTATGTCGATATTGGCACGAGTGGTGGCTACAATCATCTGCAACGAATCAATCTTCTCCTGCGATGCACTTTTCACCATGCTGTCGGTCCCAAACCAAGTAGCAGCCGACACCACAATAATGATTTTCACATAAATCGCCTTGCGAAGCACAGCTTTCACCTTGTCGAAACTTGCCATGGCTTTCTTTAGCTCGGCTATGCTCTGGTAACGTTCCTCGATAGGCCGAAGGCAACGGCGCACTATGCGCTTGTAGCGCCACCCAAGATTAAGCCCCTGCAGAATTACACCAATGCTGTAGATGTCGTTGCGCACATCGGCATCTCCTATGGCAGCTTGCTCGGGCGACATATACCTGCGTGTTCCGGCAGGCTGCTTCAATATGGCGTTACGGTCGCTGTCGGCAAGACCGAAGTCTATAATCTTCAGCGTACCGCCATTGGTGGCTACCATGATGTTAGATGGCTTCAAGTCGCGGTGTGCAATGCCACACGAGTGAACGTATTCCACGGCATTGAGCAGCTGCCCGGCAATCTGCCGACGCTCGGCTCGCGATGTGTGGCTCTCAGCCCACACATCGAGGGTGACGCCCTCCACATATTCCATCACAATGCAGGTGCCCAATCCGGCAACTTCTTCAACCGCCACCGCCTGCACCACACCTTGGTGGCTCATCGACATAAGCGTGTCAAACTCCTTGCGCAGCATCTGCGTGTGAGCCATGCTGCCGGCAACCTCGGGATTAAGTCCTTTTAGCATCCACCACTTGCCATATCGCTTGGCGCGTGCAAGCACATTATATTCGGTGGTGCGCAAAATCTCCACCTCGGTGAATGTAGCACTCACGCCTTCAAATCCCGACTCAATTATCCCCGATGCCGAAGTGTCATCTCTGTGGTCCATAATAATCTCGTTTTAGTAGTCAATCTCATTTTTATTGTCACTAAGAGGCTCAAAGCGTATGCCCGAACGCTTGCCACACACGTATGCCACAGGAGCCGAGCCATCGGCTATGAGGTTGTCGATGTAGAGCGGCTCATCTTCAATCATAAGGCTGCACTTGAAAGTGTTTCCGGGCTGTAAGCGCGTAGCTTGCGAAGCGATGACACAGAAAGTGCGCTCGCCACGATATTCCACATCACACACACGCCCAGGCTGCCACGTGAGGCGAATCAGGTCGCCCGGCTGAAGCTGCTCATCTACATCGATGCGCCGCGCCATTATGGGGTTGCTCGGCAGCTCGCCGCCATCGGTAGCAGCACCATTCTCAAATGCCTCAAAATCGGCATATCCCACATAGCGTGCAAGAATGTCGAGCGTGCTGCGGCGTGTACTCACATTGTCGTCTATATATCCCCAAATGCGCTTTAGCGTGGTGGCACTCACGAGAATGTGCAGGCGCGAGAAAATCATCTCGCGCAGTACATCAAAATCCTTCGGCGTAGCAAGGCGGCGATTAACCGCAGTCTCAATCTCCCGGCGCAGATTTGCAATCGCAGCAGTATTTCCGTTGTCGTTCATATTCTGTCATTATTGGTGCTGCAACCGCCAATAGCGCGAATTGCAGCCAAATTCCGCTCCAAAATTAAGAAAAAAAACCGAAAATTCACAATAATCAAAACTTTATTAATCACGATGTAAAATGGACTAAAATGGACCAATCACCTCACGCACATTTTCCTTTCCTTTGCACATACAAAAACAGCAAACAATTAATTTCAATCTCATATAATAAACACTTTAAACTAAAACAATCATGTTAAAGAAAACATTCACAATCATGCTCAGTGCACTGTGCTGCACGGCATTGCTCACCGCCTGTGGCGGCAACAGCAGCTCAAGCTCAGATTCTAAAGAAAACACCGAAGCTACCGCCGACGATGGCGCACTTAAAGTACACCCCGAAAGCACAAACATAGGCGGCAAATTCGGCAAGGCTTTCAACTTCGACGACAAGGAGTACACCATCAAGATGGAAGACGGATGGGGAGGCAAAAAAGATGTGAAAATGAGCATTACCATGACTCGCAACGACGTGAAACCCTCAGTTGACTTCGATGACATTTCGGGCTCTCACGATGCCGGCAAGAAATATGTGGGCGACATCGAAGCCGAATTTCTTGACGAAAACGACGATGTGCTTTTCACTGCCCGAGTAACACTTGGAAATTACGACGACATCGACAAGCTCCTCACGCTCGAGGAAGGCGACAAAACAAATGTCACTTTCTCCACCTTCGAGGGAGAAAGCACCGTGCTTAAAGCCAAGAAATTCCGCCTCACAAGCAAGCTCGAGAAAAACAGCCGTGCCGGAAAGCCGGGCAGTGAGCTTGATGAGCTTGATGAGCAGATGGATGCACTTGGCAAGGCTGCCGATGCCTTTGGAGCAATGGCGGGAGCCGCAGTAAAGGCTGCCGATGCAGCCAATGAGATAAGCAAAAACAGATAACCTTAAAAAACAAAAATCAATATGATTGACATTTTAATCTGGGCAGTAATTGCCTTATTCCTTGGACTTGGTTTCCTTAGTTGCTTTATCAATAAAATTCCCGGTCCCATTCTGCTGTTTCTCGGTATTCTTGTTGCACAAGTGGGACTCGACAACGGTCCGGGATGGCTGGCAGTAGGCATTGTCGCAGCCATAGCAATAGCCGCTTTATTCCTTTCAAAAATGATAACCCGCGTTGCAAAGAAGATGCAGGAGTACAGCAAGAAAGCGAGTGTAGCCACGACTATTGCTTCACTCATAGGACTTGGAATGGTTGCAGGAAGCGGAAATGCCAGTACCTCCACCATCATCATTGTGTTCATAGTAGGATTTGTTGTTCTGCCATTCCTGTTTGCATTTTTAGTTGAGAGCATCAGGCAGAAAAGTGCTGCACTTGGTGCAAAGAGTGCTACCGCTGCCACATTGGTTTATCTCACCGACACAGCTCTGAAGCTCGCGGCATTTGCCTATGCCATCTACTCGCTTATCCCCAAGCAATAGTATTATCGCTTCGATTGACTGACAATGTGGTATTAAAAGCAGTAGGCTGCCTCACTTCACGGCAGCCTACTTTGTTGTGTTCACAGTCGCAGCATCGCTGCCGGCGAAATATCGAGCTTTTGAAGAGAGCAGCAGGATTGTGCAAAGTAATAAGTCGTGGAATTATAAGTCGTTAATTCATAATTTTTTTATCTGTATTTTTAGCACTTACCACAATCTATTATGCTGTATTTAGCTTTATTAGTTATGTAGAATTTAAAGTTATATTTATGATTTTCTTATATTTCACTTTAAATTTTCACAAAAGCCGATGAAATATTTTGCGGAATGGAAAATTTATATTTACTTTGTGTAAAATTTAAAGTAGAACTTATAAATTTCTAAAGTATGGCTAAATTTATCGACAGAGCTATTTCAAGCCAAATACTTGCAGCACAGCAGTATTTCCCGGTGATTTGCGTGACGGGACCACGCCAATCGGGAAAGACATCACTGTGCAAAAACTTGTTTTCGGGCTACAAATATGTGAATCTCGAAGATTTGGCTATGCGCAGTGCTGCGATAAACGACCCTATTGGCTTTCTCAACTTCTACGGTCCGCGCATGATTATCGATGAGGTGCAAAATGTGCCCCAACTGCTTTCGATGATTCAAGTGAGAGTAGATGAAGACAGCACCCTGCGATACGTAATCACAGGCAGCAGCAACTTCTCTTTGATGGCATCAATGTCGCAGTCTCTTGCCGGAAGAGTGGCTGTGTTCACCTTGTTGCCTTTATCACTGAAAGAATTGCCCGATGAGCAATTGGAGAAATCAACCGACTCGCTAATGCTTCGTGGACTTTATCCCGGGACTGTGGTGAAAGGCGCTCCTCGCAAAATGTTTTTCAGTAACTACTACGACACTTACGTGAAGCGCGATGTTCTCGACTTGCTCAAGGTGAAGAATCTGCTCCAGTTCGACAATTTCATTCGGTTGCTTGCAGCACGTGCCGGCTCGGAATTTAACGCTTCTACGCTCTCTAAAGACGTAGGCGTAAGCTCGGTAACTATCACTGAATGGTTCTCTATTCTCACAACCTCCTACATAGCATTTGCCGTGCGCCCATTCTACGCAAACATTCCCAAGCGTCTCACCAAGATGCCAAAGGTGTATTTCTATGACACCGGGCTTCTTTGTTTCCTCCTTGGTATCAACACTGAGGCTCAACTTGCCAAGCACCCAATGCGTGGGGCTATTTTTGAGAATTTCGCGATTAGCGAGATTATCAAGAGCAAATATAATATCGGGGAGGAGCCGATAATCAATTTCTATCGTGAACATTCGGGCAAGGAGGTGGATATAATGGTTCATAGCGATGCTGCAATTCAACTTTATGAGGTGAAATCAGGAAAAACCTACCAAGCCGACTACTCCGTAAATATGAAATATTTAGCTTCGCTGCTACCGGCTGTGTCAAGCTCCATCGTAATCTACGATGGAGAGTCTATCCAGCCAATAGCCGTTAATATTCGCGATATAGGAAAATAATAAAACAAAAAGCAAAAAACAAAAACGCCAAAAACCGCTTAGAGCTTGCTCTAAAGCGGTTTTTGCTATGTAAAATTTAAAGTGCAACTTAGGATTTTCTAAAGTTGCACTTTAATTTTTCACACGTTTTTTCGGTAAATCCAGTGGGGATTTATTCCTTATTTGGAGTGTCCCAACGGTGGGTCTTGGTGCACTTCAAGCCAACTTTCTCGGTACCGCACTGTGCGGTGAAGTCGCCCTTTTCGAGAACCCACTTGAGGTCGGCTCCCACAAATGCGAGGTCGGATGCCTTCACTGTGAGCTTCACTGTGCGAGTCTCTCCCGGCTTCAGCTCAATCTTGGTGAAGGCACGCAAGCGGCGAATATCGGGCGAAATGCTTGCAACAAGGTCGCTCACGAAGAGAAGCACAGGCTCCTTGCCGGCAACCTTGCCGGTGTTAGTGACATCGACGGTAAACGTAAGCTCATCATCGGCAGTAAATTCACTCTTATCCACGCTCAAGTTGCTGTATTTGTAGGTGGTGTAGCTCAATCCGTAGCCAAACTGCCACTGCACATAGAGCTGCGCATCATAGTCGTAGGCACCCGACATGGTTGCTACATTCTCACAGGGCTTGTAGTCGTAGGTGGCAAAAGCATTCACACTGCTCGGATAGGTCATCGGCATCTTTGCGCTGAAGTTGGCATCGCCGGCAAGCAGATTGGCAAGAGCGTCGGCGCCATAGTTGCCGGGGAGCATGACATTGACAATAGCCTTTGCAAGCGGCACGATATCAGAAATCACGCGCGGGCGGCCTTCGTTGAGAATGAGCACCACTGGCTTTCCTGTAGCTGCAAGAGCCTTAACAAGATTTCGCTGGTTTTCAGAGAGCCACATATCCTTGATGTTGCCCGGAGTCTCGCAGTAGGAGTTCTCGCCGATGCAAGCCACCACCACATCCACATTTTGTGCGGCAGCCACAGCCTTACCGAGGTCGTCGGCATTATCGTCGCGCCAGTTGTTGTTGCTGTCGATGGTAGGCAAATATTTCACACCTTGTTCCAGAATCACATTGTCGGCACCAAACTTGTTGCACATAGCCTCATAGATGGTGTTGTATTGCTGTGCAAACTCATCAGCCTTGTGTCCCTGCCAAGTGTAGCTCCAGCCGCCATTGAGGCAGCGCATGGCGTTGGCATTCGGTCCGGCTACGAGAATCTTCATGCCCTTCTTGAGCGGAAGGATATTATCATCGTTCTTGAGCAGCACTTCGCTCTCCTCGGCAGCACGCGTAGCAAAATCGGCGTGCTCCTTGCTGCCGAATTTGGGATAGTCCTTGAAGCTGTTGTAAGGCTTGTCGAAGAGGTTAAGGCGGTATTTCAGTCGAAGAATGCGGCGCACGGCATCATCGATGCGGCTCATAGGCACCTCACCCTCCTCCACCAGCTCCTTAAGCAGAGTGCAGAAGTCGGTGTTGTAAGGCTCCATAGCCATATCAATTCCGGCATTGATAGCGATGCGGATAGCGTCCTTCTTGTCGGCGGCAATGTGGTCGCGGGTGTAGAGGTTGTTGATATCGGCCCAGTCAGTCACCACCATACCGTCCCAGTTGAGCTGTTCCTTTAGCCACACAGTTATATACTCGTGGTTGGCGTGGAAAGGTATGCCATTGTTGATTGCCGAATTTACCATCACAGTGAGTGCTCCGGCACGTGCGGCAGCAAGGAAGGGAGCGAAATATTTCTCGCGCATATCGCGGTCGGTCACCGACGACGGAGTGCGGTCGAGTCCGTTCACGGCGGCACCGTATGCCATGTAGTGCTTCATGCTCACGGCGCAGTGGCGGGCATCTACGTGGTTGGGGTCATCGCCCTGGAAGCCACGCACCGCCTGTGCGCCCATCACGGCATTCACAAGCGGGTCTTCGCCATAGCTCTCCCACATTCTTGGCCACGACGAGCCTCGGGCAAGGTCGAGTGTGGGGGTATAAATCCAGGGAATGCTTGCAGCGCGGGTCTCATAAGAGCAGATTTCGCAAGCACGGAAGGGAATCTCGCTGTTGAACGATGCAGCTTGGTTGAGTGGCTGGGGAAACAGTGTTCCGCCATCCACGTAGGAAGTTCCGTGGTTGTTGTCGATACCATATACTGTGGGGATTCCCATTGAAGCCATCGACTTATCTTGAATGGTGCGGATTACCTGCTCAAACACCTCGGGGCGCTGCGCACGCCCAAGCGGCGTGTTGAGAATCGAGCCTACCTTGAAAGTGCCAATAGCAGCATCGAGTGCCGGGCTGAAAGTGAATTTACCCGTCTTTCCGGTAGCCTCATAGTCGGTCACCGACTCAATGGTGAGTTCACACATCTGCCCTACTTTCTCGTCGAGCGTCATCTTGCTTAGTTTTGCTTCCACCTGAGCCTCAATCTTGGGGTCGGCAGGAATGCATGGTTTTGTTGTTGCCATAGTTGAAAGTGACACCAATGCAGCGCAGAGGCTCGCACCGATGATTTTTTGATGTACTGTCATAGAAAATTTATATTAATGGTTTATAAGCATTCTGTGCGAGGGGGTAGAGCCTTGCCAATACCATACGGCTAAATTACTCATTCTGCACCGAAAAAACAAATTACACAGCAACCGGAGTCGAAAAGTGCAAATAATCTGCCAAAATAATATCATTCAGCCACAACTGAATGATTACTATTGATTACACGTGTCATCTGAACGCCTCGGCAGCAAGGGCAAGGGTTTCGGGTTTGCCTACGTCGAACCAACGGTAGTCGCTTGGAGCATAACTCATGATTTTGAGCCGGCGGCACATTGCCACATAGAAGGGAATTATGGAGAATTTCACCTCATCGTCGGCTGAGATACCGTGGGCATATTCCTCAAGTGCAGGGAAGATGCGCGGCGAAATCACGTGCACTCCGCCAAACGCCATTTCTCTGAAATCGCCGGGGTGATACTCCATTCCCTCAGGAAGCACCTGCCCGGTACTCTTGTTTATCCAGCCCGACAGGCGGCTATGGTCATCGAAGAGCAGGTAGCGTGCTGTGACACGCTCCTTGGTGAGGAGTGTGGCATCGGCTTGATGACGACAGTGATAATCGTAGAAGTTGCGCAGATTGAGGTCGGTGAGAATATCGGCATTGTGCACAAGGAAAGGCACATCACCACAGAGCCATTCACGCGCCTTCAGTATTCCGCCACCGGTGTCGAGCAGCAAGCCGCGCTCGTCGCTGATGTGGATATTCACGCCAAAGCTGTTGTTTTCAGCCACATAATCAATGATTTTCTCACCGAAGTGATGCACATTGATTACTATATCATCGAAACCATGCTTCACCAGATTCTCAATCACACGCCGGAGCATAGGCTTCCCCGCAACCTCCACAAGAGCCTTGGGTCGGTCGTTGGTGAGTGGGCGGAGGCGCGTGCCGAGTCCGGCAGCAAATATCATTGCTTTCATCGATAGGTAAGAGGTAAGGGGTAAGAGGTAAGAGTGTCGCGTTATTTTGCGTTCAGTGTCTGCTCAATGTTTTGCTCGCGATGCACAAGCTCCACTTTCACATTGAATTTCTCATTGATGTGCTGCGCCATCTTCTGAGCGCTATACACCGAGCGGTGCTGACCGCCCGTGCAACCGAAGCACACCATCATATTGGTGAATCCGCGCTCCATGAACCGCTTCACATGGGCATCAACAAGCTCGTAGGCGTGTTCAAGGAAGGGGAAAATCTCACCATCGTCCTCAAGGAACTTGATTACGGGCTGGTCGAGTCCGGTGAAAGGCTTGTAGCGGTCGTACTTGCCGGGATTGTTCACAGCGCGGCAGTCAAACACATATCCGCCGCCGTTGCCCGACGGGTCGTTTGGGATACCCTTCTTGTAGGCAAAACTCATCACACGCACGGTGAGAGTGCGCTTCTGCAAGTCGTCGGTAAATTGCTTCATGTTCACCAAGTCGGTGAGCACCTTGCTCAGATAGGGATATTCGGGATAAGGCACCTTGAGCAACTCGCGCAGATTGGCAATAGCGAAAGGCACACTCTGCATGAAGTGAGGTTTCTTCTCGAAGTAGCCACGGAAACCGTATGCACCAAGCACCTGCAGCGTGCGGAAAAGCACGAAGTGATGCAGCTGCGAGTAGAAATAGTCCTCATTCACAGGGATATACTTGCGCAAAGCGTCGATATACTCTTTGAGGAGCTCTTGGCGTAGGCTATTGGGGAAATTAGCCTTAGCCTGCCACAGGAACGAAGCCACATCGTAATACACAGGTCCCTTGCGACCGCCCTGGAAGTCGATAAACCACGGCTCGCCATCTTTAATCATCACATTGCGCGACTGGAAATCGCGATACATGAAAGTTGCCGATGAGCTACGCAGCAGCACATCGGTGAGGCGCTGGAAATCGTCCTCAAGCTTGCCCTCAAGAAAATCGAGCCCGGTAGCCTTCAGGAAGCAGTATTTGAAATAATTGAGATCCCACATAATGGAGCGGGCATCGAAGCCCGGCGAAGGATAACAATGGCGGAAATCCATGCCATCGGCTCCGGCAAACTGCAAGTCGGGCAGTTTGCGTATTGTCTTTACAAGAAGGCGCTTCTCCTCGTCGCTGAAAACGCTTGTGAGGCGACCCTTCTCAATCACATTGTAGAGAATGGTGTCGCCAAGGTCTTCCTGAAGATATGCAATACGGTCGTCGGAGACAATGAACACTTCGGGCACGGGAAGATTCTTCTCCTTGAAGTGCTTTGCCATATATATGAAGGCATCGTTCTCCTCAACCGACGTGCCCACCACGCCAATGAGCGTAGGCTCGCCCGAGAGTCGGAAATAGCGGCGGTTGGAGCCTGAGGAAGGCAGTTCAGTTATCTCTGCGGCATCACAGCCGGTATATTTCTTATAAAGATCATTAAGAATATTAGGTATCATATCCAGTGTTTTATCATTAGTTACACATGCGGCGAAATTCATAATCTCACCTTCTATGCAATCTCTTTTGCAAAAGTACATAAAAATTGTGCAAATCGAAAGCAGAGCATCAAAAATTTATTTTTGAATGCTTTGCTGAGATGCCGCCAATTTTATCTAAAAATTGTGCAAATCGAGTGCAGAACAGCCAAGCTCGCTTGTGCTGTTTTGCCGAGTGCAGCTTTATCTTCTACAAAGATACTGAAACGATATAACAGAGATATTACAGAATTGCAACAATAGCGTTACACATCAGCCTTCCTTTGGCTTCTCAGCTTGTTCTTGGCGGTTGCGGCGGGGGATTACGAACTCATTGTAGTAGGAAATGATGAGCGTGGTGAGTGGAAGTGCCACAATCAAGCCGATGAAGCCGAGCAAGGCTCCCCAAATCGAGAGTGACAGTAGCATAATGGCAGGATTCAGACCCATGGATTTACCCATGATTTTTGGCGTGAGAATGAGGTCTTGTGTGGCTTGCACCACAATATACACCAGTGACATCCACCCTACCATCTCCCAGAAGCTGCCGCCGGTCGATACCGAGCTTACCAGGCACAGCAGCGTGGCAATGGGTATCGACACGAGCTGCAAATAGGGGACCATATTGAGCAATCCTATAAACAGCCCAAGCAATATGCCCATAGGCAGACCCATGATGGTGAAACCTATGGCAAAAAGCACTCCCACGATAGAGGCAATGAGTGCCTGACCACGGAAATAATGGTTCATGCTCGTCTTCATGTCGCTGAAAAGGCGGAAAGTGACTTTGCGGTACTTCGACGGCACCGCCATCTTGAATCCGTTCATTATCTTGTCGTAATCCACAAGAATGAAGATGATATACATCAGCACCAGCACCCAGCTGCACATAGCGAGAATAAGGCTCACGGTGCCGTTCACGAAGTTCCACGTCTGGTTTGCGGCTTCGGTGAGCAGACTTATCCACTGCTCGCGCGTGAGTAGCGACCGGATAAAGTCGAGGTCGATATACTGCTTCACAAACTCATGGATTGCCGCCGGAAGATAAGGCACATTGAGCTGCGACTGCACATACTCGGTGAGCATCACCACCATGCGGTGCGACTCATCGTAGAGGTAGGGAATGAGCAGCCACAACGCTCCCGTCACCACAAGTGCCAGCTCAAAGAGCGTGATGATTGTGGGCAGCGTACGGCCCTTGAAGCGCATCACACGCTTGTTCCACTCCACGAGCGGATTAATCATATAGGCAACCAGGCACGCCACCGCAAACGGCAGCAACACCCCCTTGAGATAGTTGAGAAGCCAAAGAGCGGCTCCTATCACCGCCAGACTAATCGCAAGCCGCACTATACGGTCGAGCGTAAATTCCTTCCTCATATATTCCATAACCTCACTGATTTTTAAGTTGTTGGCACTATCGCCGCCACACAAAGTGAAGCAACTGTGTGTGCAAATTTACAGAATATCCAATAAATCTGCACCCAATCAATTAAAAAAATGTGAATTTCAATGAAAAATAAATTTTTACGCTTTATTTGTATCGCGTAAATCACGTCACGCTTTTTTGCCCAATACCTGCTCCGTAAGGTTTAGCCGAGGTGGAGGAGGCGGTGGGTGGCGGCTATGAACGCGAGGCGACGTGCGGCGTCGCTACGGCGCAGGTCACCTGCCATGGTGTGTGGCTTGTGGGTGTGCTTGAATATCATTCCTGTGAGGTCGCAGCCAAAGGCTGAGAGCATTGACGATGCTCCTGTAGCAGGACTGCTCATGAACGGACGGGCAATGACATTGGCAAGCGGGTCGTACCATCGCTGCATCGTAATCATATTGGTATCCACCACACCGGGGTCGGCACAGTTCACACGAATTCTGCGGCTCGACACTTGCTCGCTCAGCCACAGCGCATAGTGCGTGAGTGCCCGGCTGTCAGCGCAGTCCCTATATGCAACAGCGGGAAGGCGGACGCACCCGCCTGATCGTCATTGCCGGTGACCGGGGGCTGGCCGGCGGCTACAAC
>ERZ1032130.229-NODE-229-length-15968-cov-4.874442_pt1 | contig 15968 bp, 13 predicted proteins | sample MGYA00517879_ERZ1032130 | MGnify/ENA primary metagenome ERZ1032130 (study PRJEB33719, sample SAMN04262597) | wastewater metagenome | biome: rural village; feature: animal feces; material: feces | host: Bos taurus | place: El Salvador | collected 2012-01-31 ...
ATATATAAAAAAGTAGAACAATAGGACACCCCTGAGCTGATGAAACGTTTTTTCAGTTATTTATGCAATATACTTGTGCTTGCGATGCTTGTGTTGCAAGGCTGCCGTGGTGCGAAGCTTAGCGAAGCCGATGCGCAATATGCCCGCGGAGAATACTACGATGCATCAAACACCTACCGCAAAATCTACAACAAGCTCACCAAGCGCGAGGAGCGCCCGCTGCGTGGCGAAGTGGCTTTCAAGATGGGTGAGTGCTACCGTCGCCTCAACATGAGCGCCCGCGCTGCCGCTGCCTACCAGAATGCCATTCGCTATCAGTACCCCGACAGTATGGCTATTTTCTATATGGCTCAAGCTCAGCAAGCCGAGGGAAAATATGCCCAAGCCATAAAGAACTATGAGGAATTTCTTGAGAAGAAGCCTAAATTCCGCCTTGCCGAGGACGGTGTGCGCGGCTGCCGCAATGCGCTGAAGCTGCGCGAGAATCCCACCCGATACACCGTGCGGAATGCAAAGCTCTTCAATTCGCGCCGTGCCGACTTTTGCCCGCAATTCCTCGACGGCAACTTCGACCAACTCTATTTCACTTCTTCCACCGAGAAAGCCACCGGTACGAAGAAGAGCGAAATAACCGGCACCAAGCAGTGCGATGTGTTTTTCTCAAAGCTCGATGAAGCCGGTAACTGGCAGCGTCCCGAGCCGGTGGAAGGGGAACTTAACACCGAGTTTGATGAGGGTGTCACTGCGTTCTCGCCCGACGGCAGCACCATGTATCTTGCACGTGCACGCCGCGAGCCAAACTCGGGGACTTCGGTTGAAATCTACACTTCGCAGCGCTCGGAAGCCAAGTGGAGTGCACCGGTGAAATATGAAATCACTGCCGACACGCTTTCCGCCTATGGCGACCCTGCCGTATCGCCCGACGGCACCTATCTCTATTTTTCAAGCGATATGCCAGGTGGATATGGCGGAAAGGATATCTGGCGCATCAATCTGAAGGAGCGTGTGGGTACGCTCGAAAATCTCGGTGATGTGATTAACACCGCCGGTGATGAGCGTTTCCCCTACATACGCACCGACAGTGTGATGTATTTCTCCTCAAACGGTCACCCCGGAATGGGAGGGCTCGACCTCTTCAAAGCCACTAAGACACCTTCGGGCGGTTGGAACGTGGAGAATATGGGAGTGCCTATGAACTCGCCCGGCGATGACTTCGGCATCACTTTCGGAAAGGGCGAGAGTGGTTTCTTCAGCTCAAACCGTAACGATGCCCGCGGCTACGACCACATCTACAGCTTCGTGAAGCCCGACTTGAAAATCACCATCTCGGGCTATGTGCTCGACCGTGATGAGGAGCCGGTGCCCAACGCCGTGATTCGCATCGTCGGGAACGATGGCTCTAACCAGAAGGCTGTGGGCAAGGACGACGGCACGTTCCAGTTCAATCTGCAACGCGGCGTGAAATATGTGATGATGGCAGGTGCCAAGGGCTACCTCAATGGGAAGCAGGAATTTGAGAGCGACACGCTGGAGCAAGATGCCGAATATGGTGTTGACTTCATTCTTGCCGCCATGCATAAGCCACAGGTGGTGGAAAACATCTTCTACGACTTCGACAAGGCAACACTCCGCCCCGAGTCGAAGAAAGCTCTCGATGAGATGGCTCAGATGCTCAAGGATAACCCCCATGTGGCCATTGAGATGGCTTCACACACCGACCGCAAGGGTAGCGACAAATACAACGAAGGACTTTCGCAGCGACGTGCACAGTCGGTAGTCGATTATCTTGTGGCAGCCGGGGTGGAGCGTGAACGCTTGCAGCCCCACGGCTACGGAGAGTCGCGCCCCAAGACGGTGACAAAGCGCATTGCACGCCTCTATCCGCAATTCAAGGAGGGCGACGTGCTGAATGAGGAGTTCATCAAGGGGCTGTCGCCCGAGAATCAGGACGCAGCCGACCAGATTAACCGACGCACTGAGTTCCAGGTGCTTACAGTGGAATACGGAATTTTCTGAAGATGGAAGGAATTGACGGAATTTTTGGCCGCACCGAGCTGCTTGTGGGCAGCGAGGCGATGGAGAGGATAAAGAATGCGCGTGTGATAGTATTCGGCACCGGAGGCGTAGGCAGCTGGTGCGTGGAAGCCCTTGTGCGCTCAGGCATAGGGCATATCACACTCGTGGATTTCGACCGAGTGTGCCACTCCAATGTGAACCGCCAGCTTCCTGCCACACACTCCACTATAGGGCAGCTGAAGGTTGAGGCCATTGCAGCCCGTATGCGCGACATCAACCCCGATTTGGATATCACAGTGCGCTGTGAGGCGTATGATGCTCAGAGTGCCGATTCTTTCGCTTTGCGAGAATATGACTATGTGATTGATGCTATCGACAGCCTCGACTGCAAGGCGTTGCTCATACGCCGTGCCTGCGAAGCCGGACCCCACACCCGCCTGTTCTCCTCGATGGGTGCCGCGCTGAAAATCGACCCTTCTCGCATCGCTGTGGCTGAATTCTGGAAAGTGAAAGGCGACCCGCTCGCTGCTGCCTTGCGCCGCCGCTTCAAGAAGTCGGGCGAATTTCCCTGCCGCAAATTCCGCTGTGTGTATAGCGATGAATTGGTGAAGAACCGCCTCAGGCAGCCCGAGGAAAACCTCACCGTGAGTCTTGACGGCGTAGCGTCAGCCCCTACAAAGCGAGTGAACGGCACCCTTGCACACATCACCGCCATTTTCGGCATGACACTTGCCTCGCTCGTAATCCGCGACCTCATAGGGCAGTAGTGTAATCCGCTCCGGGCATAGCATGAAATAAAGCAATGAGGGTGTATCTCACAGCATCGAGATACACCCTCATTGGTTGTGCTATTGAAATGTGACTACTTTATCCACTTGATAATGTCCTTCACAGATACCTTCTTGCCATACATAAGAATGCCGGTGCGATAGATGCGGGCGGCAAGCACGGTGATGCCAAAAGCCGTGGCATAGAGCAATGCCACACTCACTGCCACTTCCCACACAGGCACATCGTAGGGCAGACGCACCATCATCACCACAGGCGATGTGAAAGGTATCATCGAGCACCAGAAGGCGAGGTTGCCATCGGGGGTTTCGGCACAGGCAATGCCTGCCCACAATGCAAACACCATTATCATCATTATAGGGGTGGTGAATTGTGAGGCATCGCTGGGCTGGTCGGCAGCCGAGCCGAATGCAGCAAAGAGCGAGGCATAGAGCAGGAATCCACCGAGGAAGTAGAGCACAAAGCAGGTGAGAATCTGCACATAGTTCACCGAGAGGATAATCTCAAGGATTTCGCCAAATTCGCTGTCGCCGGCAAGGGCACTGATTGCTGCCGAGGCATCGGTGGTGGCTCCCGCGGCTGCTGTGGCGTCGATTCCGGCTATGCTGCCTATGGCAGCACCGAAGATTGAGCTTCCGATGCCGAGGAACACCACCCAGATGGCTATCTGTGTGATGCCTACAAGTCCCACACCGATAATCTTGCCGAGCATCAGCTCAATGGGGCGACAGCTGCTCACAATCACCTCGACGATGCGGCTGGTCTTTTCCTCGACAACGCTGCTCATAATCATTGCGCCATACATCAGCACAAACATATAGGTGAGCAGCGACAGCACCATACCCAGAATGCTCGCAAAAGTAGCCGATGAGCGTTCCTCGCTACCGTCTTCGGTCCATTTCACGCTATCCACAGCCACATTCACGCGGCAGTTTTCAATCATCTCCTTGAGATTGGCAACTCCATAGCTTTGCACTCGCTCATCGCTCAGGACAGTGCGCAGGCACTCCTCAACGAGCGAGGTGAGTGACGATTTCACAGCATTCTTCGAGTAGATGTTCACTCGCTGAACGCTATCCACATTAGCTGGAATCACCAGCACGGCATATACATTCTCGGTGTTGGTGTAGAAGTCGCGCACATTGGCTGCTCCCACCGAAGTGATGTCCTGGAACTTATAGCCATCGTCATCTTTGAGTGCCGAATAGAGGCGGTGGGTCTCATCGACCACTGCCACCGTCTGCTCGTCGCTGGTATTTATGAACATAAGAAGCCCGGGCAAGGCAAAGCATGCCACGCTGATGAGCGGAATGAGGATTGTCATCACAATGAACGACTTGCGTCCTACGATAGCCATATATTCACGCTGAATAATCAGCGACAGGCGGCTACGGTTATTGTTGGTTGGATTCATAATGCTGCACCCTCCTTTCGTTGCACGGTTTCGATGAATACTTCGTTCATAGTTGGCAGTTTCTCAGAGAATCCCACCAGTTCACAGTGTGAATTGATGTGAGCAATGGCATCGCGTGTGGCAACGCCCTCACACAGGCGTATTTCGGCGTGTATGCCTCCCATCTTGTTGGCTTCGCAAGCCTCCACGGTGTAGATACCCTCAGCCGGAGCGAGCGGAGCCTGTCCGGCAAGTTCTATGTCGTAGAGATGCTTGCTGAAGCTGCGGCGCACTTCTGCCACATCGCCTTCGAGCACCACGCGCGAGTGGTTTATGAGCGTGATGCGCTCGCACACTTCCTCCACCGATGCCATGTTGTGGGTGGAGAAAAGAATGGTAGCACCTTCGTCCTTCAGACGCAGTATTTCACGCTTTAGCTGATTGGCATTCACAGGGTCGAAGCCCGAGAAAGGCTCGTCGAAGATTAGCAGCTCGGGGCGATGAATCACGGTTGAGATAAACTGCACCTTCTGTGCCATACCCTTCGAGAGAGCTTCAATCTTCTTGTTGCGCCACTCGGTGAGGTCGAAGCGACGCAGCCACTCGTCGGTGGCAGTGATGGCATCGCTGCGCGTCATTCCCTTGAGGCGGCCAAGATAGATAATCTGCTCGGCAACCTTCATTTTCTTGTAGAGTCCGCGCTCCTCGGGCAGGTAGCCTATGTTGCGCACGTCGGCATCGCTCTGAGGCTTGCCGCAGAAGAGCACCTCTCCGCTGTCGGGCTGTGTGATGCGGTTGAGAATGCGAATGAGCGAAGTCTTTCCGGCACCGTTAGGTCCGAGCAAGCCATACACGCAGCCACGAGGCACCAGAAGGCTCACATCGTCGAGTGCGCGGTGACCCGAGTATTGCTTCACCACATTCTTTACTTCAATGAAATTCATAGACAGTTTTGAGTGAATAATCAGGCGAGTCGGCTCACTGCCGCTCGCCTGATGTGTGATTTGTTATTCTTAGGATAATATTTTCTTATATGCCATCATTTGGTGACGCGCTCAAGCCACTTCACCATGCCGAGCATCACGCCCATTGAGATGAGGCAGAATCCGGCGAATACCGACCAGCACATCCACTGTGAGGGAAGCACATTGAGCATCGTCACACCGAGGGCGATAAAGAGGTTGCCGATTGCAGTGGCTGTGAGCCACAGTCCCTGGCAGATTCCTTGTAGGTGCTTGGGGGCTACCTTCGACACGAACGACAGTCCGAGCGGTGAGATGAACAGCTCAGCCACTGTGAGGAAGAAGTAGGTGAGAATGAGCACGTATGGGCTTGATTTCATAGACATTTTCACTGCATCATCAAGTGCCTTGAATTCAGTGCCCGAAGGGTAGTTGTTGGCTGCTGCCACAATCACCAGGAATATGTAGGCGCAAGCCGAGATGAACATACCAAGAGCAATCTTGCGTGGTGTGGAAATCTCCTTTCCGCGAGCTGCCATAGAACCGAATATCCACATGATGACCGGGGTGAGCACTATCACGAAGAATGGGTTGATGCACTGCCAGATTTCGGGTGCTACCGAGTCGGTGGCAACGAAGTCGCGTGCAAACACTGAGAGTGACTGGCCGTTCTGGTGGAACGAGAACCAGAAGAATACTGCCACACCAAGCACTGCAAAGAGTGCATACATGCGCTGCTTTATCTCCTTGGCGTCGGCTTGCACTTCGGTTGCGCTCACCTTGTTGTCGGCTACCTTCACTTTCTTTGCCGGGTTAGGCAGTTTCTTCATCACATACACGAAGATAGCAAGCGAAATGAGCATAGCCACCACCGATGCGATGAATGAGAAGTGCACACCGGTATTGAAGATTTCAAGATACTGTGTGGTGAACGCCGAATCCACGGCTCCTGTGTGTCCCACTTCTTGAGCGAGCTTGGTGAGGTTTGCCATGTCGGTCTCATTCATGTTTGGGTTGTCGTTGAAGAGGTGGCAAAGGCGAGGAAGGTCGGAGTTGTAGGCGAGATCGTGAGCCTTGAGCCAGAATTGGCGGAGCAGCGGAGCTACAAACGGTGCAATCACACCACCAATGTTGATGAACACATAGAAAATCTGGAATCCTGAGTCGCGCTTCGATTTTGCTTCTTCAAGAGCCTCAGGCCCCTTCTTGGCTGCTTCAGCCTCGAAGTTGTCGTACATCTGACCTACGATAGCTTGCAGGTTGCCCTTGAAAAGTCCGTTACCGAATGCTATGAGCAGCAGGGCAAAGCAGGTGAACATGAGTACCCACGAAATGCCGCCTGTAACCTGTGAGAACACGGGAATCGAAAGCAGGGCATAGCCGGTAGCCATCACCACGAGTCCCGAGATAATTGTTCCTTTATACTTCTGTGTACGGTCGGCAATCATACCGCCCGGTAGGCTGAGCACATAAATCAAGAAATAGAACACTGCATAAATCCAGCCTGCAGCATCGTCGCTAATTCCGAATTTTGAGCAGAGGAACAGCAGCAGCACGGCATTCATGATGTAGTAGCCGAAGCGCTCTCCCATATTGGCAAGCGCAGCAGGAATTAGCCCCTTGGGGTGTTCTTTTCGGGCTTTCACTATGTAGAACACCAGGAATGGTATTACGATGATTAATACCGCAAACAAAATCATCAGTGATTGATTTGTCTGCCAAAGATTTGCGAGTAAGTCCATATATAAAACGAATTGAAATTAATATTCTTCATGATAATCTCACGCGCCCTTTGCCTCAAAGGCGAGGGCATACATGCGCATTTGCTTCACCATTGCCACCAGTCCGTTGCTGCGGGTGGGGGAGAGGTGTTCCTGCAGTCCCACCTCCTTGATGAAGTAGAGGTCGGCGGCAAGAATGTCGTGAGGCGTCTGCCCCGAGAGCACGCGCAGCAGCAGGGCGATGATACCTTTCACGATGATGGCATCGCTGTCGGCAGTAAATGTCACAGTTCCGCCTTCTCCTGCCTCGGCGTGAATCCACACGCGGCTTTGGCAGCCCTCTATCAGATATTCCGGAGTTTTAAACTGCTCATCGAGCGGTTCAAGAGCGTTGCCAAGGTCTATGATATAGGCATAGCGGTCCATCCAGTCGTCGAAACCGCTAAATTCCTCAATAATCTCGTCTTGAATCTCATTAATTGTAGCCATTTTCTCAATATTTCATTAAAATTGTAGCCTTTTCAGCGATATTCCGCTAAAGAGTAGCTGCATTAGCAATAAATTGTTGCCGTTTTTGCCAATATTCCGTTATAAAAGTCCAAAATTACACATTTTTCGCAAAAATTGCAACGCTCAGCAAGATTTTTACCATAAATCCATCTTCGGAAACCTTCAGAAACATAGGTCTTTTTTGAGTAAACTATGTTTTTGGCGGAATTGTTTCCATTTATGGAACATATTCACTATATTTGCAGCACAAAAATGTAGATTATGAATGCGCTTAAGTTCCAATTTGAGATGCTTGAGGAGGCTCGATTATTTATGAAATCGATTCCAACTGATGCTCGTAATAAGATTTATTATAACATTCGCAAAGCCAGTTGTGGAATCATCGACCCTGAAATATTCAAAAAACTGGAAAATACTGATATTTGGGAGTTTAGGACTCTTTATAATAGAATTGCATATAGGCTATTTGCTTTCTGGGATAGTGATGCTGAAACATTTGTTATTGCTACCCATGGTATTATTAAGAAAACGCAGAAAACTCCATCAAAAGAAATAGCTAAGGCGCAAGAAATCAGACGACAATATTTTTTATCTAAAAATAAATGATATGAGAAAGGTTGGTAATATGAAGTTATATTCTATCGATGAAATACTCGATGAGGATTTAGGCAAGATAGGGACTCCTGAACGCGATAAGTTTGAGACTGAGCTACAAGCAGAAGTCCATGCCTATCATATCGGTGAGGCTATCCGAAATGCCCGCAAAGAGAAAAAACTTACTCAGGCAGAACTCGGAGAACTTATGGGCGTGCAACGTGCCCAGATTTCAAAGATTGAAAGTGGGAAAAATCTCAATTTCTCAACGATTGCCAAAGCCTTCAAGGCAATGCAAATTCCAGCAAACCTCGCTTTTGGGAACACATCTCTGGCTCTTTGGTGATACATAAGCTAAAACCAAACGCATTAGCAAGGGATACAACCAAATTACGCGATAGAATATCATTAAGGGTGTGGCAAATATCGATATTTTGCTACACCTTTTTTCGTATAGTATATACTATAGCACAGTTATTCACTTTTTGCCACACACCTGTTTTTGTTTCAGTTGGGATGGGAAAAAAGTGAAGCAGTTCCGGGAGGGGCCGGACCTGCTTCGGGTTATAAGAGGTGATTCTTCCGGGGTAGGAAGAATCGAGGTTAGGGGTCTGATTCCTTTATTTACTGAATTAGAAGAACTTAATCATCTTGTTCTCTACGGTAGTGGCTTTGCGAAGAATGTCGAGTGCGTGATTCATCACTGCATTGCTTCCGCGCTGCATTGCAAACTGGCGGTTGCCCTCCTCGGGAGTAGCTGTGCGCTCGGTGCGGTCTTGCTTAACCACTTGGAACACATACACGCCGTTGTTGCCCTTCACCGGACCAACAACTTCGCCCTGCTTGGCTGTTGCCACGCGAGCTGTGAGATTTGATTCGCCCACGCCGATCTTTGCGATAAACATTTGGCCGAATGTAACCTGAGTGGTATCAACCTTGGCATTCATGAGAGCGGCATAGCCATTGAGGTCTTTTGCCTTGCCCTGATATTTCTCGATGAGAGCGGCAGCCTTCTTGTCGTTGCGGGCCTTCAAAGTCATAGGCACTTTCACCATATCGTTGTCGAGTCCGAGGTATCCTGCCTCGTTGATCTTGTCGAGAGCCACGGTTACCATCTTGTCAGAGAGCTTCTCGATAGGCGATACACTACCCTCCGAAGCATCGAAGAGCCACTTCACATTCTTGCGCGAACCCTCAATGTTGTTGATTTGCGGGTCTTGAGCTGTTACGTTCACAGGAAGTGCGTTGTAGCCGGCCTTAGCGGCGTTGGCTGCAAAGAGCTCAGCTGTGTTGTTGGTGTTGATGAAGTTCTGCAGATTGGTTGTCAGATCCTCGATAGTCTTGGTGCTTGGATAAACGGTATAAGAAATATTGGCAATCTCATACACCATCTTGGGAGCTTTCTTCTCCACTACCTTGCAGAAGTAAGCACCTTGCTCGCTCTGCTGGAGTGCGAAGAAGCCCTCGCCGCCATTAAGGATCTTGCTCTTGATTGAGTCGGGCGACTGAAGGAGCACTTGCCATACGCCTTCCTGACCCTGAGCAGCTTTGTTCTTCTGGATTTCGGCAAAAGCAACACCTGCGTTGAGCTGTGCCTTGATGCTGTCCTGGAGCTTCTTGTCGCCCTGAACCATCATCACGTCGAGCTTCACTGAGTCAACTTCCATCTTTTTGCCGTTCACCTTCACAATGCTATATACATTAGAAGCGAACTTGGGAGTGCTCACTGCGCCCACTTCGGCTGCAGTGACGAAGTTCTTCACCTCGGTATCGCGAATGTCGCTTGCGCGTACGTTCATTTCATTGATGATAAGGTCGCTGTTGTTGCGAATCATATCCACACCGGGAGCTGTGAGCAATGCAGCGTATGTGCTGTCGATCATGTCCTTGGCGTTGTTGAGGTCAACAGTCGAGGGAGCGATGTCCACTGCGATGATGTGAGCCTGGCGCATCTCATCGTCGAGCTTGAATTGAGCCTTGTTCTCATCGTACACCTTCTTGATTTCGGCGTCGGTTGGCTCATAGTCCTTGTCGGTGAGAGTAGCATAGTCCTGCTTCACATAGTTGATAGTGTTGATTGTAGCATTCTCCTCCCAAAGCTCTTTGCGGTCGAGGTCGTTGGCTTGGAGAGTACCTGTGATAAGAGTCTGCAATTTTTCATATTTCATGCTGCGCTCCATGTCCTTCTCCATGTCGATCCATGCCTCGCGAGCCTTGAGCACTTGCTCCTCGGGGATACCGTACTTAGCCGGGTTGAAGAGCATGTCGTGCAACTGGTCGGGAGTTTCGGCACCCATCTGGCGGGCAAATTGCATGATTTGCGGACGTGCGTTCTTGCCAGTCATTGCGGCAGTAAGCTCCTCGTCGGTTACATAGATTCCGAGGGCTTCAATCTCCTGGTCGAGGAGAATCTCGCTCATCATCTGGTTGAGCACCTGGTTTTGAATCACTGCGCCATCTACGCTTTGTCCGCGCTCTTGGAGCTGGGCACTCATTTTCTCGTAGCGGCGTTGGAACACGATAGCGTCGATTTTCTCGTCACCTACCTTGGCGATAGTGTTTCCGTCGCCAAAGAATGTTCTGCCTGAGGTCAGGAAGTCGCCCATGATGAATGCCAAGAGGGCTACACCGATAATGACCGTCAGGAAAACTGCTTTACTTCTAATTTTCTCTAAAGCTGCCATTTAAGTATTTAAGTTTTTGTTATTTTTCAAGTGTTATGCTGTCTCTTTCTCTCAACAAAAAAGCCGAAGACCCCTGCCATATCCATCGGTGTGAAAGCCGCTGCCAAGCAGAGATATTCTCTTTTTGCTCAAGATAAAGCACGCAAAGATACCACTTTTTGTTTTTACTCACAAATTTTTGTGTCATTTTCACGTTTTGCGGAGCCATTTTCCTTAAAAACTTCCCCTAAACCTTGTAATACAGCCACCGCTCAGCCCATAATTATGCTTTTTTTGGCACTGTCGGCATCAATTTGGGCGTTAATGCTTTTGCGGTTTCACGAATTATGTGTAAGTTTGCGCAATCGTTTCCGCTCCCTGTCTTTGGGGCGGATTTTAAGGTATGTCATTATGGTTTATAAATACGATTATCTCGTAATTGGTTCGGGCATCGCAGGCATGAGTTTTGCCTTGAAGGTTGCCCATAGCGGCAAAGTCGCTTTAGTTTGCAAGACCTCGCTCGACGAGGCTAATACCTACTTCGCCCAGGGCGGTGTGGCATCAGTGACCAACACTCTTGTTGATAACTTCGACAAGCACATTCACGACACTATGGTAGCCGGCGACTGGCTCAGCGACCCGGTGGCTGTGGAGAAGGTGGTGCGTGAAGCCCCAGGGCAGATTCAAGCCCTCATCGACTGGGGCGTGGATTTCGACAAGAAGGAGAATGGCGAGTTTGACCTCCACCGCGAGGGCGGTCACTCCGAGTTCCGAATTCTGCACCACAAGGACAACACCGGAGCCGAAATTCAAGAAAGTCTCATCAAGGCTGTGAAGCAGCACCCCAACATCGACGTGTTTGAGAATCGCTTTGCTGTGGAGATTTGCACCCAGCACCACCTCGGCAAGGTGGTGACCCGTCGCACTCCCGATATCACCTGCTATGGTGCCTACATTCTCAATCCCGAGACTGAAACCGTCGATACGTTCCTCTCGCGCATCACGCTCATGGCTACCGGAGGCGTGGGTGCCGTGTATCGTACCACCACCAATCCGCTTGTGGCTACAGGCGACGGCATTGCCATGGTATATCGCGCCAAGGGAACAGTTAAGGATATGGAGTTCATTCAGTTCCACCCGACTGCCCTTTATCACCCAGGCGACCGTCCGTCGTTCCTCATCACCGAGGCTATGCGTGGCTACGGAGGAGTGCTCCGCACGCTCGACGGCAAGGAGTTCATGCAGAAGTACGACCCGCGCCTCTCGCTCGCTCCACGCGACATTGTGGCACGTGCCATCGACAATGAAATGAAGATGCGTGGCGAAGACCATGTGTATCTCGACGTCACACACAAAGACCCCGAGGAGACTAAGAAGCACTTCCCGAACATCTACCAGAAGTGCCTTAGCCTTGGCATCGACATCACCAAGGACTATATCCCTGTGGCTCCCGCTGCACACTATCTGTGTGGCGGAATTAAGGTGGATACCAACGCCTGCTCTTCAATTCAGCGCCTTTATGCGGTGGGTGAGTGCTCGTGCACAGGATTGCACGGCGGAAACCGCCTGGCATCAAACTCGCTCATTGAGGCTGTTGTATATGCCGATGCAGCTGCAAAGCACAGCATGGAGCACATCGACCAATACACCTTTCGCGAGGATATCCCCGAGTGGGACGACAAGGGCACGCAGCACACCGAGGAGATGGTGCTCATCACGCAGAGTGCCAAGGAAGTGGGCGAGATAATGGGTACATACGTGGGAATAGTCCGCAGCAATCTGCGTCTGCACCGCGCCTGGAACCGACTCGACATTCTCTATGAGGAGACCGAGAAGCTCTTCAAGACGAGCAAGGTGAGTCGAAAGATTTGCGAGTTGCGCAATATAATAAATGTGGGCTACCTGATTATGCGTCAGGCAATGGAGCGCCACGAGTCGCGAGGCCTCCACTACACCATCGACTACCCGCCCACAAAGCACGACGCCCCCACCGAGCAATAACCCGATTGCTTGAAAATTTTGATGAAAGTAAAAAATAACAGAAAAAGTTCTCAAATTTGAGAACTTTTTCTTAACTTTGTGGCAGCAATTGTTTTTATGAAGCTCTTAAAATATAAACTTTTGAAGGATTTTTGGAAGAAACACTCAGATGCTGAGGCTCCCTTGAATCGATGGGCGGAATTTGTTGAAAGCAATGATTGGAAGAATCATGCCGATTTAAAAGAAGCATTTCCTTCGGCTGACTATGTGGGCAATAACCGTTATGTTTTTAATATTTCAGGCAATAAATACAGGCTAATAACAGTAGTCGTGTTTTTTGATGGTATTATGCAAATCAGATTTGTTGGTACACATGTTGAGTATAGTAAGATTAAGGATATAAAAACTATATAGTATGAAAATTAAAGACGAAGTGACATATAACGAAGTTGATGCCCGAATGGAGGAGCTACTTGCCAAAGGTGCAGAATTGGGCGGTATGGAGAATCTTTGCGAAGAGGATAAGGAGGAGTTTAAGATTCTAAGCAATGCTGCATATGAATGGGAATGTGAGGTGGATCCTCATCCATGGCGTGTGAAGCCTTCGCTTATTGCTGCAATCAAAGTTGCATTCAGGAAAAAGGGACTAAGGCAAAAAGAAGCTGCAAAAATTATCGGGGTGTCAAACACGGCATTCAGTGATATTCTTCATGGGCGCAGAGCTATAAATTATAATGTAGCTCGAAATATCTATCACGAACTGGGTGTCCCTGCAAGCATAATTCTTGGTTAGCTTTTGGTAGATTATCGTTTTTCTTTTTGTTTCTGCGCTCGATTTCGATAATTTTGAATAAATTACACTGCATCTCGGCATACCCAAAAACAAAAACTTCGTTTTTCTTTTTGTTTCTGCGCTCGATTTCGATAATTTTGGCGGCATCTCAGCAAAGGCAAAAATGTTTTTTGCCTCTTGCTTTCGAATTGCACAAAATTTGTAGTAATTTTGCAGACGGAATCAATATTAACGAATAATTATTAATAACAAGATAAATGAATTTTGTAGAAGAACTTAAATGGCGCGGCATGATCAACAATATGATGCCGGGTACTGAGGAACAACTCAACAAGGAAATGACCACGGCTTATCTCGGCATTGACCCTACTGCCGACTCTCTGCACATCGGTCACCTCTGTGGCGTGATGATGCTCCGCCATTTCCAGCGCTGCGGACACAAGCCTATCGCCCTCGTTGGTGGCGCTACAGGTATGATTGGCGACCCCAGCGGTAAGAGCCAAGAGCGTAACCTCCTCAATGAGGAGACTCTGAAGCACAATGTGGCTTGCATCAAGGAGCAGCTTGCGCGTTTCCTCGACTTCGATAGCGATGCCCCTAATGCTGCCGAACTTGTGAACAACTTCGACTGGATGAAGAATTATTCATTCCTCGACTTCGCCCGCGAAATAGGAAAGTGCATCACCGTGAATTATATGATGGCTAAGGATAGCGTGAAGCGTCGCCTCAATGGCGAGTTCCAAGAGGGTATGTCGTTTACCGAGTTTACCTATCAGCTTCTCCAAGGCTACGACTTCCTCCACCTCTACCAGACCAAGAACTGCAAGCTGCAGATGGGCGGTAGCGACCAGTGGGGCAACATCACCACCGGAACCGAACTTATCCGCCGCAAGCTTGGCGCAGAGAACGATGCTTTTGCACTCACTTGCCCGCTTATCACTAAAGCCGACGGCAAGAAATTCGGAAAAACCGAAAAAGGCAATATCTGGCTCGACCGCAACCGCACCAGTCCTTACGCGTTCTATCAGTTCTGGCTCAATGTGAGCGACGACGATGCTGAGCGTTACATCAAGATTTTCACCGGACTCAACAAGGAGGAAATCGATGCTCTCGTGGCTGAGCAAGCCGAGAATCCCGGTCTTCGTCCTATCCAGAAGCGTCTTGCCAAGGAAATTACCACTATGGTACACTCTGAGGCCGACTATGAGGCTGCTGTGGAGGCTTCGCAGATTCTTTTCTCAAATAAGGCTCAGGATATTCTTCACAAGATCGACGAGGACACACTTCTCGCAGTGTTTGAGGGTGTTCCGCAATTTGAGGTGTCGAAAGACCTTATCGCCGGAGGCGTTGATCTCGTTGACCTCGTGGCTGAGCACACTCAGGTGTTCCCCTCGAAGGCCGAGATGCGCAAGCTCACAAAGAGTGGAGGCGTGTCGATCAACAAGGAGAAAGTCACCGACCCGCAAATGCGCATCGATGAGTCATTCCTTCTCAATGGCAAGTATATCCTCGCTCAGCGCGGAAAGAAGAACTACTACCTCATCATTGCACGCTAATTCCATGAGACTGCCCATAGTCTCGTGAACCAACGATAACCTATTGCGCGCGTCCCCGGCACTATCGGGGGCGCGCTTTTTTAGTGCATTGTGAAATTTTCGCCCAATGGTTCAGAGATTTTTATTAACTTTCCTCTAAAGAAAAAACTTTTCTTTATCTTGCCGGTGTAAAATCTCGTAGGTTTTATGTAAATTTGCATTCGCAAGTTGCTCCTTGTGTGTAGCTTGCAGCTCTCTTGAGACCTGAAACTGATTTTCAACATCGAATTTTTTAAAATCGTTATACTAATGATTACTTTCACCATTGCTCTCTTAGCCCTCATTGCGGGCTATTTTATCTACGGGCGGTTCATAAGCCGCATTTTCGGACCCGATGACCGTCCCACTCCCGCTGTCGCGATGGCTGATGGCGTAGATTACATCGTGCTTCCGCCCTGGAAGCTATTTATGATTCAATTCCTCAACATCGCCGGACTGGGACCTATTTTCGGCGCGATAATGGGCGCACAGTTTGGCACCGGGTCCTACTTGTGGATTGTGCTCGGCACCATCTTCGGCGGCGCAGTGCACGATTTCTTTGTGGGTGGCATCTCCATGCGCAACAATGGCGAGAGCCTGCCGCAGATTGTAGGCCGCTTTCTTGGCACAGGCATGCAGCGTGTGATGTGTGTGTTCACCATAGTGCTGCTCATTCTTGTGGCGGCGGTGTGGGTGAGCGGTCCTGCCGATATTCTCGGTCGCCTCACCGATGGCTATGTCGGTGTCATGGCGTGGATTGTGATAATCTTCCTCTACTATGTGCTTGCCACCATGCTCCCCATCGACAAGATTATCGGCAAGGTCTATCCGGTTTTTGCCGCTACGCTGCTCTTCATGGCTGTGGGCATAATGGTGGTGCTCTACACCTCCATACAGTCGTATCTTAACATCTTATTTTATCACAGTTTTCGGCGCCGCACAATAAAAAAGTGCGGCAGTGAGCGTTCTCACT
>ERZ1032130.230-NODE-230-length-15937-cov-5.196953_pt1 | contig 15937 bp, 14 predicted proteins | sample MGYA00517879_ERZ1032130 | MGnify/ENA primary metagenome ERZ1032130 (study PRJEB33719, sample SAMN04262597) | wastewater metagenome | biome: rural village; feature: animal feces; material: feces | host: Bos taurus | place: El Salvador | collected 2012-01-31 ...
TTATGACTGACACTGTTGTTAAAATTGTTGCATTTATGTGGTGTGCTTTGCTAAATTGCTGATTGATATGAAATAAAATGTACTGAAAATGTGGCAGATAGCTATGAAGTGTGGCTAAAAATTCGTAACTTTGCAGCGTTGTTTGAACTTAGTTTTGATATATGTGTAACGAACTGGAAAAAATTGTAGATACTATGTGCCAACCGGGCTTAGTGTCGATGTCGCCAAAAGATTTGGCGTTTTTGAATGAATGTGAAACTTATCGCTTTAGCGAGCTTGAAGGAAACACAGTGAAGGAAGCTGTTGCATCGATTGAAAGCACCGATTTTGGAGGCTACAAGAATGTGGCTGTAAATATTGTGTCGCACAAGTGCGACATGAATGTATCGGTTAACGAAATTGCAGCCTTGCAAGGACTTTTCGACAATCTCGATAAAGATGCAAATGTGATATGGAGCTTCTCATTCAGCGATGTGCCTCTTGGCAAGCGCAAGGTGATGCTCGTGCTCGCCAGCTAAGCACTGCCGAAATTATTGAGATAACAGCAACGCCCCTGAATCAATGATTCAGGGGCGTTGCTGTGAGCCGCGAATGGGACTCGAACCCATGACCTTTTCGTTACGAATGAAATGCTCTACCAACTGAGCTATTGCGGCTGGTGCATCTTTTGCTGATGCGAGTGCAAAGTTACATATTTTTGAGAAATTTCAGCCACTTTTAGCTGAAATTTTTGCTTCCCTTGATGGAAAAATCGTCACTTTCGGTGCAGCGTGACACGGCGCAGAGCGTTATTGGCGCTGCGACTGGGTGCTGAACACGAAGCGTATGATGGCGTTGTCGAGGTCGAGGCGGGCGATTGAGGGCTTGTTGAGAGCCGGGCGAATGCCTATAACCTCGGTATTCGACACCGATGTGCCATAATAGTAGTAATAGTAGTAGCTGCTGCCCGATGTGCTTGTGTTCTCGGCAATCAAATCAACGGGTGTGAGTGTGAAGTGCTTGTCGGTCTCCTCGGCAATGCCGCCCTTGTTGTTGAGAATGTCGAGCACGAAATTGCGCATTCCCGAGAACTTGTAGGTGCGGGTGGAATTGTCGTAGGTGGCGTAGAACGACGTCTTGCTGTCAGTCTTGTGGTTTGTGGCAAAGAAGTCGTCTTTCTCAGAGGTTTTCACCAAGAGCAGATAAGTTGGCGGCTTGATGCCATAGTCGTTGGTGATGTTATAGACCGGAATCTCAAAAGTGAGGTCGTTTACCACACCGATATTCGAGTTGCCGCCTTCCTTGAAGCGGTCGATGATTTCCTGGATAGGGAAGTCGATTTGCACCTCAAATCCTGCGGGTGATTGCACAATCATGTCGCCACCGACAATCATGTCCTTCACCGACTGAGCCACTTTGAGGCTCATGTTGTTGTTAGAGATGACCTCGGCAGTTCCGCCCATGTAGCCTTGGCTGCGCAGATAGGTGGTGTCGTTGCCGTTTTCGAGCTTCTCGTGGCTGCGATAGAACACGATGAACTGTGAGTTGTAGATATTCATAACACGGCCGCTGCCGAAGGAGTTCTCCATATAGATACCGGGGAAGATGTTGATGAAGTCCTTAGGTGCGAGGAATGCCGAGGGGTTCTTCTTGTACTCGGCGAAAAGGCTCTTAGCGAGCGACACCGGGGCATCGACGGTAAACTCCAGCAGCGAGTTCTCGATGAAGGCGGTGCGTATAGAGTCGGGAGCCATAAGGCTTGATGCGGTGTAGGTGGTGGAGCCAATCACGTCGGCACGGTCGAAGTAGTCGGTCGGGTCGAAAGTTGAGGTGATTTTCGACGGGAGAGCCTTGTTGAGGCGATAGAGAGTGGTGCTCATGGGCATCACCGAGTCGCCTGTGAAACCGCCTGCGGGAATGTCGAATACGAATTTGCAAGAGTCGATGTCGTCGATGGTCACGCCAGTGGTGTCGATTTTTGCCGTTGGCATGAATTGTGTCACTACATCGCTCGATAGTTCGCCATAGTTTTCGGCTTTAATCACGCCAAGCATCTTGGTGATGGTGCGTGAAGGTAGCTCGGAGTTCTCAACCACTTTGCCTGTGACGGTGAAAGACGAATCTACCACCACTTCGAGAATGGTGTCGGTGATTGAAGAGCCTATGTTGTTGTCGTTGCAGGAGAAAAGCGATGCTGAGAGCATCATTGCTGCAACGATTGGCGCAAAGTGTCGGGTTGTCATAGTTGTGTAGTAGTGTAAGAATAAGAGTTTAGAGTGATTTGTAGAAATCGGCGTAGGCGTCGATATACTTGTCGGGTTCCTGATAAGGTAGGAACGGCTTGCCCGACTGCTTCACAAATTCAAGCACTTCGGGGTTTATATCCTTGCTATATTGAATCACGCCGTCGCAGTGGGCAATAGCGAGCTTTTCGAGCATCACGGCATCTACGTCTTTGCCCATGATGGGCTTCAGGTCCTTGGCAGCGATTCCGTCCATCTTTAGCTTCTCTCCAAGTCGGTTGCAGAGAGGAGCCGGTGGCATCTCGTCGTAGAGCGAATAGACCACCTTCGAGTTCATGAAAGCCGGGTCTTCGTTGTAGATTTGCTTGATGTAGAGTGCTGTGAGGGCAGTAACCCAGCCGTGACAGTGGATTACGTCGGGCTCCCAGCGGAGCTTCTTCACGGTTTCGAGAGCACCGCGAATGAAGAAGATGGAGCGCTCGTCGTTGTCGTCGGGAGAGCTGACGGTTTCAAGCTCCTTCACGATGTTGCGCTGGAAGTAGTCGTCGTTGTAGATGAAATACACCTGCATGCGTGCAGGAAGCATGGTGGCGACTTTGATAATCAAGGGGTGATCGGTATCGTCGATTATCAAGTTCATACCCGAGAGGCGGATAACCTCGTGGAGCTGGTTGCGTCGCTCATTGATGCTGCCATATTTAGGCATAAATGTGCGCACTTCCATGCCACGTTCCTGAATACCCATAGGGAGGTCGTGTCCGATAGTTGCCAACTGAGAGTCGGGGAGATAGGGGGCAATTTCTTGAGATAAAAACAATACTTTATTTACATCCATGATTATATGATATTTGTAGCCGTTGATGCCGGAGCACGCAAAAGGCATTTGCAGAGACTGCCTAAAAGTGCTATTTAGCAAAAACTTTTGCAAAGATACGAATTTTTTTGCGAAATATTGAGATTCAATTCTATGAAAGTGACAGATTTAAGGAAATATCGCAAAAGCAGCCCCTGATTTAACACTTTGCGAGTGCTTTAACGGAGTAGGAGGGCGGGCAGATTGCCGTCGAGATAGGGGCGTTGCGGCAGTTGACCGGGCTGGGCAGTTTCGGGCACGGCGACGTTGTTGTTGTCGAAGATGCGGCGTGCATTGCGCATGAAAAGATTAAATGCAGCGCGTGAATCGGGGCGGATAAGGTCGGTGCGGTGCGCCGGAATCAGCTGGTAGTTGGTGGGGTCGGCTTCAGTGGAGCTACCCGAGGCGGCTTTTGCAGAGCGTAGGGGTTTCTGGCAGAAGAAGAGGCGATATGAAGCCTTTATGCGCTTCAGTTTGCCGGCCCGGGCTGTGAGATTTACCAGCACCATAGCACCGCCGCGGCTGTCGTAGCCATTCTGGTTGGAGATGAAATTGCCCATGGAATAGACAAGGAGCGCATCTTTGCCGTAGCGATTGCTGTGACGTATCTCCATAGGCTCAAACACGTGAGGATGTCCGCCGATGATAAGATCCACGCCCTTTTCTTCCACAAGCCAGTCGGCAAGCGTGCGTTGCGATTCCACCGGCAGCAATTGGTACTCAATGCCCCAGTGAAGATTCACACACACCACTTCAGCCCCGCGGGAGCGAGCCTCATCGATGTCGGCACCGATGCGGTTGCGGTCGATGTAGTTAACCACCACAGAGCCTTGCACCGGAATTCCGTTGGTGCCGTAGGTGTAACTGAGCATGGCAATTTTCAGTCCTTTCACATCGACGATGAGGGGCGACACCTTGCTGCGGTGCTGACTGGAGAGAAACGTGCCTGTGTGGGGAATTTGCAGCGAATCGAGCACCGTGATTGTGCGTCGCAGTCCGGCATCGCGACGGTCGAGACAGTGGTTGTTGGCGGTGAGCAGCAGGTCGAAGCCAGAGGCTGAGAGTTGCCTGGCAAAGGCATCGGGAGCGCTGAAGGCAGGATAGCCCGAATAGGGAGCGCCGCCGAGCGGACATTCCAGATTCACCACGGCATAGTCGGCAGCCTTGATGTCGTCTTCTACAAAGGTGAAGCAAGAGGAGTAGTCGAAGGCTCCTTTGGCACGACGGGCGGCATCTATTTGCGGGCCGTGCTGCATGGCATCACCGGCAAAGAGCAAAGAAATCTCCTGCTCACCCCACACTGATTGCAGGAGTGAAAGCAGGAGAATCAATATTGTGCCTAAAGAGGTCATTTTTCAGCTTATTAAGGGAGTCGCACCGGGAGAGATGGCTTAATAGACCGACTTCTGTGCTGCGAGCAGGGTGTTGCGCATGAGCGACACGATGGTCATAGGCCCTACACCACCCGGAACGGGGGTGATGAATGAGCACTTGGGTGCGACATTCTCAAAGTCCACGTCGCCCTTGAGTTTCCATCCGCTCTTGGTGAGGGTGGAAGGCACGCGGGTAGTGCCCACGTCGATAATCACAGCACCTTCTTTCACCATATCTTCGGTTACGAAGCCCGGTGAGCCGAGGGCGGCGATAATGATGTCGGCATTGCGGCAAATCTCCTTGATGTTATTGGTGTGGCTGTGGCATACGGTCACCGTAGCGTCGCCGGGAGTAGCTTTCTGCATCATGAGCGAAGCCACAGGCTTGCCCACGATGTTGCTGCGGCCGAGCACCACGCAGTTGGCACCCTTGGTGGGTACGTTGTAGCGGCGAAGCAGCTCGATGATGCCGGCAGGCGTAGCCGAGAGGAAACAGGGCAGACCAATCGACATACGGCCCACGTTGATGGGGTGGAAGCCGTCAACGTCCTTGCGATAGTCGATAGCCTCAATGATTTTCTGCTCGGAGATATGCTTGGGCAATGGCAATTGCACGATGAAACCGTCGATGTCGGCATCGGCATTGAGTGAGTCGATAGTGTCGAGAAGCTGCTGCTCGGTAACGTCGTCCTCAAAGCGAATGAGGGTGGATTTAAAACCACATTGCTCGCAGGCTTTCACCTTATGGGCAACGTAGGTTTCGCTACCGCCGTCGTGACCCACGAGCACGGCGGCAAGGTGCGGGCGTTTTTTGCCTTCGCCCACCATCTTCTCCACCTCGGCAGCAATTTCAGCCTTGATGGTGTCGGCAATTTTCTTTCCGTCGATTAATTCCATTGTCTTGAATTTTTTATGTTATTTATTTGGGGCATTAATTTCGCATAACCTCATGTCCTGCTATCAGCAGTGACGAGAATCTCTATTAGCGACGGCGCATTCCGTGCATCATCTTCATAGGGTTCTTCATCGTGGCGGCAAACTTCATCATCTTGCGCGTCTCGCTGAACTGCTTTAGCAGTCGGTTGACTTCCTGTATTGATGTTCCGCTACCCTTGGCGATGCGCTGGCGGCGGCTGCCGTTGATTGCATCGGGGTGTGCACGCTCGTAGGGAGTCATAGAGTAGATGATAGCCTCAATGCTCTTGAAGGCGTTATCGTCGATGTCGATGTCCTTGATTACCTTGTTCACGCCCGGAATCATCGAGGCGAGATCCTTGAGGTTACCCATCTTCTTGATTGAGCCGATTTGGGCGAGGAAGTCGTTGAAGTCGAACTGGTCTTTGGCAATCTTCTTCTGAAGTCGCTTAGCCTCTTCCTCGTCGTACTGCTGCTGCATACGCTCAACAAACGACACGATATCGCCCATGCCGAGAATACGGTCGGCCATACCGGCGGGGCGGAATGGGTCGATAGCATCGAGCTTTTCGCCCGTACCCACAAACTTGATAGGCTTATTCACCACGGTGCGAATGGAGAGTGCAGCACCACCGCGGGTGTCACCGTCGAGCTTGGTGAGCACTACGCCATCGAAGTCGAGACGGTCGTTGAACTCCTTGGCGGTGTTCACGGCATCTTGTCCGGTCATTGCATCGACCACGAAGAGTGTTTCGGTGGGGTTGACAGCCTTCTTGATGGCTTCAATCTCCTGCATCATCTGCTCATCTACTGCCAGACGTCCGGCGGTATCGATGATTACGAGGTCGTTGTTGTTGCGCTTAGCCTCGTCGATAGCGTGGAGTGCGATGTCGATGGGGTTCTTGCTGTCGGGCTCGGAATACACCGGCACTGCAATCTGCTCACCGAGCACACGCAGCTGCTCGATAGCGGCAGGACGGTAAACGTCGCAAGCCACGAGCAATGGGCGCTTGCCTTTCTCGCTTTTGAGCTTGCGTGCGAGCTTGCCCGAGAAAGTGGTCTTACCCGAACCTTGCAGACCCGACATGAGAATGATGGCAGGCTTGCCTTCAATCTTAAATTCGGCTTGCTCGCCACCCATGAGCAGAGCCAGCTCGTCGTGCACGATTTTCACCATCAATTCGCTTGGCTTGAGGGCGTTGATTACGTCCTGACCCATAGCCTTAGCCTTCACGGTGTCGGTGAATTGCTTGGCGACTTTATAGTTAACGTCGGCATCGAGAAGAGCGCGACGTACTTCTTTCAGCGTCTCGGCAACGTTGATTTCGGTGATTTTGCCTTGACCTTTTAATACCTTAAATGAGCGTTCAAGTTTTTCGCTTAAATTTTCAAACATCGTGTGAAAGTATATTCTAATTTATCTCCGTGAAGGAGCTGGTTGATAATCGGTTGTGAAGTGTAGAGCGGCATTATTTAATCAAGCGGTTAGTGGCAGTGTCGGGGAAGACAACTGCGGGCTTGAACGATTTAGCCTCCTCAAAGTCCATGATAGCGTATGCCATGATGATAACAATGTCGCCCGGTTGCACCTTGCGTGCGGCAGCACCGTTGAGGCACACCACGCCCGAGCCACGTTCGCCGGGAATGACGTAGGTGTCGAGTCGCTCGCCATTGTTGTTATCGACGATATAAACGCGCTCGCCGGCAATGATGTTTGCAGCATCCATCAGGTCTTGGTCGATGGTTATGCTGCCTATGTAGTTGAGGTTTGCCTCAGTGACGGTTACGCGGTGAATCTTCGATTTTACTACTTGTATCTGCATCTCTTCGTTATATGGCTTATTGTTTCTTTGCTTTGATTCTGCTTATTCCTTGAAGTAGGTGATGTTGTCGATGAGGCGCACATCACCGCAATACACAGTGATGCACCCCACAGCATAGCGGGTGTCGGTCCACGCCGAGATGGGCTGCATGGTGATGCCGTCAACAATCTGGTAGTATTCCACCTCCATTGCATCATAGGCATTGATGCCTGTGGTTACAAATTTGATGGTCTCGTCAACCGTGTGGCTCTTGGCGAAGTCGAGGCTCTCGCTGAGCAGGCGGTAGATGTTGGGCGCAACGGCGCGGTTCTCGGGGGTGAGGCGCACGTTGCGGCTGCTCTTGGCAAGACCGTCGGCCTCACGCACGATGGGGCAGGGGACAATTTCAAGCTTGAAACCCTCTTGGCGCACCATCTCGCGGATTACGGCAATCTGCTGGAAGTCTTTTTCGCCGAAATAGGCGCGGTCGGGCTCCACCATCATGAAAAGCTTGCTCACAATCTGGGCAACGCCATTGAAGTGACCCGGGCGCATAGGACCCTCCATCACCTCGGCAACCGGTCCCAGATTAAACACGCGAGTGTCGGGTTCGGGATATACTTCCTCTACCGATGGCATAAACACCACGTCGCAGCCGGCAGCCTCAAGCAGGGCTTTGTCGGCTTCTTCGGTGCGGGGATAGGTGCGTAGGTCCTCTTTATTGTTGAATTGGGTGGGATTGACGAAAACGCTCACCACCACCACATCGTTCTCTTTGCGACAGCGATCAACAAGCGACTTGTGACCTTCGTGAAGGGCACCCATAGTGGGTACAAGACCAATGGATTTGCCGGCCTCACGGGCTGATTTCACTGCGCTTTTCAGCTCTTTTACAGTATTTACAGTTAGCATTGCTATTTGCATTTATCGTGGACTCGCACACGCGAGCAGCCACGGCTTGTTTAACATCGGGGGCACTCGCACGGAGTACCCACTTAAAAAACTTTGCAAAGTAAATACATATTTGGGAATTACACAAATATCCCGCCATTTTTCCAAAAAAATCCCTTAAAAATCGGTGTTATGTAGGGTGAAACATAAAGTGTAAAAACGGAAAAAGTGTGATTGCGAAAGCCGCAAGCGGGGCATAAACGGGGCTTCTTGGGAGGAAGCCCTGATGCCATGCAAATGTTATTCTTAATTCAGTCACTGATAACGGGCAATTCGCTGACAGCATCGTGTCGGGTGTCATCACCGAAAAAATCATGCTGAAAGAACCATGTTTCTGCCACTTGCTTTATAAATGCGAAAAATGAATTGTAGGCAGAATATAATGCCTTATTGAGCTAAGATTTTCTTCAGATCGCTTGCAAAAATTGAAGAATATTTTTGCGCGGGAGTGTGGATATGTGAGGGATAATTTGTAATTTTGGAGGCGCAAAGGCGTGAGGAGCATGCCGATTAAGGCTTCACCGATGCCTGTGAATTTGTATAAACAATGAAACTGATTAATAATCACTTAGATATGAACATTACTGACAAATCGGAAACTGAATTGATTCTTATCAATATATCGGGTCAGGACCGCCCCGGCGTGACTTCGGCTCTCACTGAAATTCTTGGAAAATATGATGCCTCGATTCTCGATATCGGTCAGGCTGATATTCACCACACTCTTGCACTTGGAATCCTTTTCAAGACTGAAAGCCACAAGAGCGGCGACATAATGAAGGAATTGCTCTTCAAGGCAGCCGAGAAGAATGTGCAGATTCGCTTCTCGCCCCTGAAGCTCGAAGACTACGATGAGTGGGTGGGCATGCAGGGCAAGAACCGCTATATCATCACCATTTTGGCTCGCAGCATCACTGCCCGCCAGATTGCAGCGGTGAGCAAGATTGTGGCTGAGCAGGGACTGAATATCGATGCCATTCAGCGACTCACCGGACGTGTGCCGCTAAAGGACGGTGAGGAGGTGCGCACACGCTCGTGCATTGAGTTTTCGGTGCGTGGCACTCCGCGCGACCGCGAACAGATGCAACGCGACTTCATGCGTCTTACCAACGAGCTTGAATTCGACCTCTCGATGCAGGAGGATACCATCTATCGCCGCTGCCGCCGACTGATTTGCTTCGATATGGACTCTACGCTTATCGAAACTGAGGTTATCGACGAGCTGGCGATGCGTGCCGGTGTGGGCGACAAGGTGAAGGCAATAACAGAACGTGCTATGCGCGGCGAGATCGACTTCATAGAGAGTTTCACCGAGCGAGTGGCTCTGCTGAAGGGGCTTGATGAGAGTGTGATGAAGGAGATTGCCGAAAATCTGCCTATCGCCGAGGGTGTAGATAGACTGATGAAGGTGCTGAAGCGCACCGGATTCAAGATAGCGATTCTATCGGGTGGTTTCACTTATTTCGGAAACTACCTGAAGCAGAAATATGGTATCGACTATGTGTATGCCAACGAGCTTGAGGTAGAAGACGGCAAGCTCACCGGACGCTATGTGGGTGAGGTGGTTGATGGCCGCCGCAAAGCGGAGCTACTGAAGCTGCTGGCGCAGGTGGAGAATGTGAACATTGCGCAGACTATCGCAGTGGGCGATGGTGCCAATGACTTGCCTATGCTCACTACCGCCGGACTGGGTATTGCCTATCACGCTAAGCCTAAGGTGAAGGCGAATGCCAAGCAGAGCATTTCGACCATCGGGCTTGATGGTGTGCTCTACTTCCTCGGGTTCAAGGATTCGTTTATTAATTAAAGGTTAGAGGGGGCGAATTATTTAATGTGAAGGTTATGAGGAGAGGATTGGCGATATTGATGGCGATGGTTACGGCTGTGGCAGCAATGGCACAGTCGGTGGGACTGGTGCTGAGTGGCGGTGGCGCAAAGGGTATTGCGCACATCGGTGTGATTCAGGCTCTTGAGGATAATGAGATTCCGATTGACTACGTTACCGGAACTTCGATGGGTGCCATTGTGGGTGGACTCTATGCCGCCGGATTTACGCCTGATGAAATGATGGGCATCTTGATGTCGAAAGACTTCAGCGACTGGTCAACGGGCGTTATCAATGAGAATCTCACCTATTATTTCGACCGCAAAGCTCCTACACCGTCGATGGTAAAGCTCAACTTTGTGAGCGACGACTCGGTGAAGTTGAAACTCGACCTGCTGCCGTCGAGCCTTATAAATCCTCTGCCTATGAATTTCGGCTTCCTTGAGCTGTTTACTCCCTACACAGCTCAATGTGGAGGCGATTTTAACCAACTTTTCGTGCCCTTCCGCTGCGTGGCGAGCGATGTGTTCAATAAGCGTAAACTTGTGCTTGGCAGTGGCGGTCTTGGCGAGGCTATTAGAGCTTCGATGAGTTTTCCTATAGTGTTTAAGCCGCAATATATAAATGGATTGCCAATTTTCGACGGAGGAATCTACGATAATTTCCCTGTAGATGTGATGCGCACCACCTTTGCGCCCGAGTTTGTGCTGGGAGTAGATGTGTCGTCGGGAAGTTCAAAGATTGATATGAACAGCCTTGTGGATCAGGTGGAAACGATGATAATACAAGACGAGAACACCGAAATTCCCGACAGTGTGGGCATAAAGATGGTGCTCAATCTGAGCGATTTCGGACTTCTCGACTTCCCCAAGGCACGCGCTATCTATCAGATAGGCTATGACCGCACTATTGCCATTATCGACTCGATAAAGGGACGTGTGGACCGACGTGTGTCGCGGCAGACGCGAGAATTTGAGCGCGAGGTGTTCAAGAGCCGCACTCCCAAGGTGATATTCGACTCGGTCAGCGTGAGCGGAGCCAAGAACCCGAAGCAGAACGACTATTTGCGGCACCTCTTCATTCACCGCGAGCGCGACACGCTCAATGTGGAGCAAGCCAAGGTAGCCTATTACCGTGCCATTACGTCGGGAAAGCTAAAGGACTTTGTGCCACATGCCGAATATAAGCCTGAGAGCAAGATGTTTACCCTTGGCTTTGATGCCAAGGTGCGCGATAACGTGTCGGTGGGTGTGGGAGGCTGGCTCTCATCATCAACCAACAGCATGATGTATCTGTCGCTTAACTACAACACGCTTAGCTATAACTCCTTCGATGCTTCGGTCGATGGCTGGCTGGGACAGAGCTACTATGCCGGACGGCTACTTGCCCGTGTGGCATTCAACACGCAGCGTCCTACCGAACTGCAACTTGAGGCGGCAGTGTCGAAACAGAAATTCTATGAGAGCGATATGCTATTCTATGAGGACGAGTTGCCTACTTTCATTATCAACAACGACCGCTATGCCCGGCTCAACTTCGGGTGCGCCATAGGCAGGCGTTCGCGCCTCACGGTGGGGCTTGGATATGGCTACCTGCACGACCGCTTCTATCAGAGCAATGTGGTGGATTATTCGGCTGTGGGTCAGGATAATGCCTACTACAAGCTGTGGCAGGCTCGTGCATCATTTGAGCGCAACTCGCTCAACCACGAAATCTATCCGACCAACGGCAGCCGACTGCGCCTCACAGCGATAGGAGTGAAGGGTGAGAGCGAATACTCGCCATGGACAAACTCCGAGCCGGCCGTATTTGGCGACGATGGGTGGATTCAAGGCGAATTGCAATGGGACAAATATGCTAATCTGCACCATCACTTCTCGCTTGGCTTCAGAGCCGATGTGGTGGCATCAACGCGCCCGCTTATGAGCAACTACACTGCCACAATAGTGCAGGCTACGGCATTCACGCCCACACCGGCTACTGCCAACTACTTCAATCCCGACTTCCGCAGCAATTCCTTTGTGGCAGGAGGAGTGGTGCCTATATGGAAGGTTATGGATAATTTGCAGCTTCGCACTGAGTTTTATGCCTTTGTGCCTTTCCGCCGCATAGAGGAAAATGAAAACCACTCACCGAAGTATGGCAAGTGGTTTAATCATATCAGTTATATGGGTGAGGCTGCAGTGGTGTATAATTTCCCGTTTGCCTCACTGAGCATCTATGGCAATTACCTTAGCTATCCCTCGCGAAACTGGAACTTCGGCATCAGTTTCGGTCTGTTCTTCACCGCCCAGAGATTTCTGAGGTGAGAGGTAAGAGTGGAGAGTGGTGAGAGTGAACTCTTATCGCTGTGGAGGGCGTCTCTTTGTGGTTATTCCTCGATGAGAGCCATGCCGCGGCGCAGAGCTTCCTCGTTCATCGGGATGAGGTTGTGGTGACGCTCCGGGAGAGTCTTCTTCAAGCCCTTCAGCACGCTGTCAATCGACACGATAGGTTTCACTTTGAGCAGCGCACCAAGCACAATCATATTGAAAGCCTTGTTGTTTTTCAGCTCAAATGTCGCCTCCATTGCGTTGATGAGATACACGGTGATATCGGTGCGCTTGGGCGGAGTGTGAATTCCGTAGCTGTCGTAGATAAGTATGCCACCGGGTTTCACCTTGCTCTCAAAGCGGTCGAGGCTCTGCTGATTGAGCACCACGGCGATGTCGTAGGCGTTGAGGATAGGCGAGCTGATGCGCTCGTCGCTGAGAATTACGGTGACGTTAGCCGTGCCGCCACGTTGCTCGGGGCCATATGAGGGCATCCATGTAACTTCTTTGTCTTCCATAAGTCCGGAATAGGCAAGAATTTTGCCCATAGAGAGGACACCCTGTCCTCCGAAACCGGCTATAATGATTTCTGCTTTCATGCTGTGAAAAGTATGGTTAATCGCGTGCACACAGAAGTGTACAGCGCGATGCAGTTGTTGTTGTTATTCGTTCTTTAAGTCGCCGATTGGGTATTTCTTGAACATGTGCTCCGCCATCCACTCGTTTGACTGCACGGGGTTGAGTTTCCAGCCCGAGTTGCAGGTGCTCACAATCTCCACGAGCGAAGTTCCTTTGCCTGCCATGCTGTTCTCGAAAGCCTTGCGGATAGCGGCTTTGGCTTTGCGCACGGCAGCCGGAGTGTGGACACTTTGCCGGGTGACGTAGCAAGTTCCATCGAGCTGAGCCACGAGATTCGATATAGCGAGAGGATAGCCGTTGAGGTCGGCACGACGTCCGTAGGGAGTGGTGGCGGTCTTCATACCGAGTAGGGTGGTAGGAGCCATCTGTCCGCCCGTCATGCCATATATGGCGTTGTTGATGAAGATGATTGCAATGTTTTCGCCACGGTTTGCAGCGTGAATAGTCTCGGCAGTTCCGATAGCGGCGAGGTCGCCGTCGCCCTGATAGGTGAATACGAGTTTGTCGGGTTGCAGACGCTTGATAGCAGTGGCAACAGCCGGAGCACGGCCGTGTGCAGCCTCGATGAAATCCACGTCGATGTAGTTGTAGGCAAATACTGAGCAGCCCACAGGAGCCACGCCGATAGTCTTGTCTTCGGCGTCCATCTCCTCGATAATTTCTGCAATAAGTTTGTGCACCACGCCATGGCTACAGCCGGGGCAGTAGTGCATGTGACATTCGTTGAGAAGGGCGGGGCGCTTGTACACGCGGTTCTCGGGTTTTATTATATCGTTGATATCCATAACAGGCATCATTTTTTGTTGATAAAAAGATTCTCGAGGGCATCGAGCACTTCGTCGGGGGTGGGGACGTTACCGCCGAGGCGGCCATAGTGCTTCACGTCGATGCTGCAATTCACGGCGAGTTTCACGTCTTCAATCATTTGTCCGGCATCAAGCTCCACGGTGAGAATGCCCTTGCAGCCCTTAGCCGCATCGGCAATTTGCTGTGCGGGGAACGGCCACAGAGTGATGGGGCGTGCGAGACCGAGCTTGATACCCTTCTCGGCAGCGAGTTCCATCACCTTCTGGCAGATGCGAGCCATGCTGCCGAAAGCCACGAGCAGATAGTCGCAGCCGTCGGTATTGTTAAGCTCAATGCGGGTTTCGTTCTTTTCGATTTCGCGGTAGGTGCGCTGGAAACGCAGGTTGTTCTGCTCCATGCGGTCATCATCAAGCTCAAGCGAAGTGATGACATTCTGCTTGCGTCCCTTCTTACCGGTGGTAGCCCATGGGCACTGACGGCGGATTTCCTCCTCGGTGCGTCGCGGGCGCTGCTCGGGAAGCACCACCTTTTCCATCATCTGTCCGATAACACCATCGGCGAGAATCATGGCAGGTGTGCGGTATTTGAAAGCAAGATCCCAGCCCAGTCCCACGAAGTCGCACATCTCCTGCACGCTCGAAGGGGCGAGCACAATCATGTGGTAGTCGCCATGTCCGCCACCTTTGCACGCCTGGAAATAATCGGCTTGCGATGGGTGGATTGTACCCAGACCGGGACCGCCGCGCATCACATTGATGATTAGAGCCGGCAACTCACTTGCAGCGATATAAGAAAGACCCTCCTGCATGAGGCTGATACCGGGGCTTGACGATGAAGTGAACACCGCCTTTCCGCAGCCGGCACCGGCATACACCATGTTGATGGCAGCCACCTCGCTTTCAGCCTGAAGCACTACCATGCCGGTGGTTTCCCAGGGCATAAGTTCCTCGAGGGTTTCAAGAACTTCTGATTGTGGAGTGATAGGGTATCCGAAATAACCGTCGGCGCCATAGCGAATAGCCGCATGGGCGAGGGCTTCGTTACCTTTCATCAATCTTACTTCTTCCATTTTTCTTCAAAAAAAAGAGTTTTTTGATATGTTTTGTAGTGTAAAAAACGAATTTCAGCGTGTAACGCAGAGTGAATGAGGGTTAAGGCTCTTTCACGCGATACACCTCAATGCAGGCATCGGGGCAAACCATAGCACAGCTTGCACAGCCAATGCACTTTTCGGGATTGCTCATGAAAGCATAGTGATAACCGCGGTTGTTGACCTCTTTGGGCTGTAACGAGAGCACGTCGGCAGGACAAGCTGTCGCGCACAAGTTGCAACCCTTGCACTTCTCTACGTCGATAGTTACTGCACCTCTAATTTTTGCCATAGTTCATATATGTTTTTGTAATGCAAATTTAACCAAAAATTTCGGTTTGAAAGAGGATTAACACAACATTAACCTTTGGCACAAAATGTGGCAAAGTGTGCTGAAATTCGTATAAACTGGTGTGAATCAAACCACTATTCAGCTGCTTTTGGGCTTTTTTACAGGTTCGAGGTGAATGCTGATGTGGGTTTGCATACCAAAAGCGGCTCTGATTTTACGCTCGATGGCTGAAACGTGGTCGTGTGCGATGCGCAAAGGCATATCACCATCCATGCGCAAATGCACGTCGATAGCGTAGGTGTTACCTATGCGGCGGGTGCGCAGATGGTGAGGCTCGCTCACTCCGGGATAGGAGAGGATAATCTGCCTGATTTGCTCTTGCACCTCCTCGGGGAGCGACTTTTCGAGCAGTTCGCCAAGGCTTGGAATGATTAGCTGGATAGCCACCTTCATGATGAAGAAGCTCACCACAATGGCTGCGACAGGGTCGAGAATCTCAAAACCGTCGCCAAAGAAAATGGCTCCGCCGATACCCACGGCAGTGCCTATCGACGACATGGCATCGCTGCGGTGATGCCATGCGTTGGCTACTACCACCTGCGACTTCACGGCGCGCCCTACGGCGGCTGTGTAGCGATAGAGCAGCTCTTTCACGGCAATCGACACCAGTGCCATGTAGAATGCGATGATGTGAGGCTCGGGGAGGGTGCCATCGGCGAAATAGTGATAGATTTTCCAGCCACCGTCCCACAAGATGCCTGAGCCTACGATAAACAGAAGCACGCCGATGATGGCAGTGGCGAGCGTCTCATATTTGCCATAGCCGTAGGCGTAAAGTTCATCTTTGGGCTTGTGG
>ERZ1032130.232-NODE-232-length-15824-cov-5.702644_pt1 | contig 15824 bp, 17 predicted proteins | sample MGYA00517879_ERZ1032130 | MGnify/ENA primary metagenome ERZ1032130 (study PRJEB33719, sample SAMN04262597) | wastewater metagenome | biome: rural village; feature: animal feces; material: feces | host: Bos taurus | place: El Salvador | collected 2012-01-31 ...
GAATATCTGTTAGTACCTGGATATTCAAGCAGTGAATGCATTCCGGCAAATGTTAGTTTGAAAACTCCATTAGTAAAATTTAGAAAAGGTGAGGAACCTGCTTTATCTTTAAATATTCCATTAGTTTCTGCAGTCATGCAGTCTGTATCCAATGATACTATGGCGGTAGCGTTAGCCAGAGAAGGCGGAGTTTCCTTTATCTATGGATCTCAGACAATCGAAGCCCAGGCAGAAATGGTAAGAAAGGTAAAATCTTACAAAGCTGGATTTGTAGTGAGTGATTCTAACCTTGTACCTGGAAATACATTGGCGGAAGTTCTTGCATTAAAAGAAAAGACAGGCCATTCTACAATGGCTGTGACGGAAGATGGAACAGCTCATGGTAAATTATTAGGTATCGTTACAGAGAGAGATTACCGTGTATCCCGTATGTCTATGGATACAAAAGTTGCTGATTTTATGACACCATTTGAAAAACTGATCACAGGAAAAAGTGGTATGACTTTAAAAGAGGCAAACGATATTATCTGGGACAATAAATTAAATTCTCTTCCGGTAATCGATGAAAATCAGTGCCTGGATTCTCTTGTATTCAGAAAAGACTATGAATCTAAAAAAGCAAACCTGAATGAGCTTCTGGATGATAAGAAGAGATACGTGGTTGGTGCCGGTATCAATACAAGGGACTTTGCAGAACGTGTACCTGCACTGGTAGAAGCGGGCGTAGATATTTTGTGTATCGACTCCAGTGAAGGCTTCAGCGAATGGCAGAAGATTACGATCGCATGGATCAGAGAACACTACGGTGATACAGTAAAAGTAGGTGCCGGAAACGTTGTTGATGCAGAAGGCTTCAGATTCCTTGCAGAATGCGGTGCTGACTTCGTAAAAGTAGGTATCGGCGGAGGTTCTATCTGTATTACCCGTGAAACAAAGGGTATCGGACGCGGACAGGCTACTGCAACTATCGAAGTAGCAAAAGCAAGAGATGAATATTATAAAGAAACAGGTATCTATGTACCAATCTGCAGCGATGGCGGTATCGTACATGATTACCATATGACACTTGCCCTTGCAATGGGTAGTGATTTCATCATGTTGGGAAGATATTTCTCCAGATTTGATGAATCACCAACAAATAAAGTGATGATCAACGGTCAGTACATGAAAGAATACTGGGGTGAAGGTTCTGCACGTGCAAGAAACTGGCAGCGTTATGACCTTGGCGGTGATAAGAAGTTAAGCTTTGAAGAAGGCGTTGATTCTTATGTACCATATGCAGGTTCTTTAAAAGACAATGTTGGTTTATCATTGGCAAAAATTAAATCTACAATGTGTAACTGTGGCGCCCTTACAATTCCTGAATTACAGGAAAAGGCAAAGATTACATTGGTATCTTCCGTAAGTATCGTAGAAGGCGGTGCTCACGACGTTGTATTAAAGGATTCCACAGCATCACGTAATCAGTAAGAAAAACAGGCGGTCTCAGGTTTGGGAGTTTTCTCAAACCTGGTCGCTTTTTGTATTTATAATGAGGAGAAAATTATGAGAGTAGCAATCATTATGGGTTCCACATCTGACCTTCCAAAGATGGAAGCCGCAGTGGAAATTTTAAAATCTTATGGCGTAGCAGTTGATGTTCGCTGTTTATCTGCCCATCGTGCACATGCAGGTCTTTCTGCGTTTATTGAAGAAGCTGATAAAAACGGCACAGAAGTATTTATTACAGCAGCAGGTATGGCAGCAGCCCTTCCGGGTGTTGTGGCATCCCAGACAGTGACTCCGGTCATCGGTGTGCCTTTATCCGGTTCTGTTCTTGATGGTATGGATGCATTGATGTCTATCGTACAGATGCCGCCGGGAATCCCTGTGGCAACTGTTGCTATTAACGGCGGAAAAAATGCAGCATATCTTGCATTACAGATCATTGCAGTGAAACATCCTAAAATCAGAGAAAAACTTCTCGCTCACAGAACAGAGATGGAAGAAGCGGCAATGAAGGCAAACAAAGAAGTAATCGAAAAGTTCGCATAAGCAGTATTGCAGATTCGTAGGAGGATTATAAATGAGTGGATTTTTTGGAGTTGCATCCAAAGAAGATTGCGTAACAGAATTATTTTATGGTGTAGATTATCATTCCCATCTGGGAACAAGACGCGCCGGCATGGCAGTTTACAATGAGGAAAAAGGCTTTAGCCGTGCCATTCATAACATTGAAAATACACCATTTCGTACAAAATTCGATAAAGATGCCAACGAGATGAAAGGAAACATCGGTATTGGATGTATTTCTGATTTTGAACCTCAGCCATTGCTGATTCAGTCTCATCTTGGAAGTTTTGCAATTGCAACTGTTGGTAAGATCAACAATCATGAAGAACTGGTTGCAAAGGTCTATGAGGAAGGTACCAGCCATTTTCAGGAAATGAGTGGCGGTATGATCAACGCGACGGAGCTTGTAGCGGCGCTGATGTGTACAAAGCATAGTATTTTAGCGGGTATTCGTTATGTACAGGGTCTTGTAGAAGGTTCTTTGTCAATCATGCTTTTGACAAAAGAAGGAATTTATGTAGCCAGAGACCGTCTGGGAAGAACACCTGTCATGATCGGTAAACGAGACGGAGCCATGTGTGCCACTTTCGAAAGCTTTGCCTATATGAACCTTGATTTTGAAGATTACTATGAGTTAGGACCTGCAGAGGTTTATTTCTTCAATGCTGAAGAAGGAAAAACCATCGGTGAAGCCGGAGATGAGATGAAAATCTGTTCCTTCCTCTGGGTATACTATGGATATCCAACAGCTACTTATGAGGGTGTGAATGTAGAAGATATGCGCTGTCGCTGCGGTGAGATGCTTGCAAAACGTGACGAAGGAAAGGTATTTCCGGACTGCGCAGCAGGTGTACCGGATTCAGGTCTTGCCCATGCCATTGGATATTCAAATTATACAAAAATTCCTTATGCAAGACCATTTATCAAATACACACCGACCTGGGCACGTTCTTTCATGCCAACAAATCAGAAACAGAGAAACCTGGTTGCACGTATGAAACTGATTCCGGTGCATAAAATGATTAAAGACAGAAAGCTTCTGCTGATCGATGACTCCATTGTACGTGGTACACAGCTTCGTGAAACAACGGAATTTCTTTACAGAAACGGAGCCAAGGAAGTTCATGTAAGACCGGCATGTCCGCCATTGTTGTTCGGATGTAAATATTTGAATTTCTCCCGTTCAAAATCTGTCATGGATCTGATCACAAGAAGAATCATTCGTGATTTTGAAGGAACGGAAGATGTATCAGAGGAAGTATTACAGCAGTATGCGGATCCTGACAATGAAAAATATAAAGCAATGGTAGAAGAAATCCGCAGACAGTTAAATTTCACAACTTTGGAATTTTTAAGACTGGATGATATGATTGAAGCGATTGGTCTCGAACCATGTAAGCTTTGCACCTATTGCTGGAATGGAAAAGAGGATTAATGGAAAGATTGGTTCGTCCGGGTCAGTTTTACAAACATTTTAAAGACAAACTCTACCAGATCATCACTGTGGCAGAACATTCTGAGACAGGAGAAAAAATGGTGGTCTATCAGGCATTATATGGAGATTTTCGTACCTACGTGAGGCCATATGAGATGTTTGTCAGCGAAGTGGATAAAGAAAAATACCCGAAGGCTGCACAAAAATACAGATTTGAGCTTATAGAATCGGAAAACTTTGGCAATACTGAAGTTAAACCTGAAAAATCAGAGTTGGCAGGGGTGAATCCGGATTTATTGGCATTTTTAGAACTCGATACATTGGCAGAAAAGCTGGAAATGTTACGGGATCTTAGAAAGAGAATAGATGACCGTCTTCTGGACAGCATTGCTGCTTCTCTGGACATTGTGGTGGATGAGGGACCATTGCCGCAAAGATATCAGGAAGTATTAAACTGTCTGGAAACGATGGAGCATTTCGAATGTAGTCGCTTCCGGTAGAAGGAGCTTCGAAATGATCAGAAAAACCAAAATTGTATGTACTCTTGGCCCTGCAGTGGATGACGAAAATATATTGCGTCAAATGATACTGGAGGGCATGAACATTGCAAGGTTTAACATGTCTCATGGAAACCATGAGGAGCATGGAGCAAGACTTGCCATGTTGAAACGCTTACGGGAGGATTTGAAGGTGCCGGTAGCCGCCCTTTTGGATACCAAAGGCCCTGAAATTCGTCTCGGAGATTTTGAACAAAAGCAGGTGGTCTTAAAACAGGGGCAGCTGTTTACCCTGACTACCAGTGAGATTTTGGGAAATAAGGAGAGTGCTTACATTACTTATGCCGGTCTGCCTTATGATGTAACTCCGGGAAACCGGATTCTCATTGATGACGGGCTGGTGGAAATGGAAGTCGAAAGTGTGGTTGGAGAGGAAATCCGCTGTCTTGTGAAAAATACAGGAGTGATTTCCGCCAGAAAAGGGGTAAATGTACCCGGTGTCTCTTTAAGTCTTCCATTTATTAATGAAAAGGATTATAATGATTTAAGATTTGCTGTGGAACAGGGCTTTGATTTTGTGGCAGCTTCTTTTACCCGTACCGTGGAAGATATGCGGGAGATCAAGCATATTTTAAAGGAGCTTGGCGGAGAAAAGATTAAAATCATCGCGAAAATTGAAAACAGTCAGGGTGTGGAAAATCTGGATGAAATCTTAAGTCTTGCTGACGGTGTGATGGTGGCAAGAGGAGATATGGGAGTGGAAATTCCCCTGGAGGAAGTTCCGGTCATTCAGAAGGAAATCATAGGAAAGGTGTATGGTGCCGGAAAACAGGTAATTACAGCAACCCAGATGTTGGATTCCATGATGCAGTATCCAAGACCCACCAGAGCGGAGGCAAATGATGTTGCCAATGCGGTGTATGACGGCACCAGCGCCATTATGTTATCGGGAGAGACTGCTTCCGGAAAATATCCGCTGGAATGTATCCGTACCATGGTAAGAATTGCAGGCCGTACAGAGCAGGATATTGATTATCGGAAACGATTTCTGCAGAACAAGCTGCCGACGGAAGGAAGTATTACCAATGCCATATCGAAAGCAACGGTCAATGCTGCCATGGAGTTAAATGCCAGAGCGATTGTCACTGTGACAGAATCGGGTCGAACCGCATATATGATTTCCAGATATCGTCCGTTTTGCCCTGTGATTGCATGCACGCCAAAAGAACAGACCTATCGTCAGCTGGCCTTAAGCTGGGGAATCATTCCTTTGCTAATTGATGAAAAGGAAGATTTGGATGAGCTGTTTGAAGAGGCGATTCAGGCTGTAGTGAAAGCGTCACATGCAAAAGAAGGAGATGTGCTTGTACTGACAGCCGGTGTGCCTATTGGCACCTTCGGAACTACCAACCTGTTAAAAGTACATTCCATCGAAGCACAGGAAATATAAAATAAATGATAAAGATAAGTGGGGAAAGTAACATGTCAGAAAAAGAATGCGCAAGCAAAAGTACCTGTACAAGAGAGAGCTGTGAAGGATGTCCAAGTAAAAATAATCCACAGAGCTTCCTTGTAGAACAGAACATTTATTCCAACATAAAACACGTGATTGGTGTTGTCAGCGGTAAAGGCGGTGTAGGAAAGTCTCTGGTGACAGCATCGCTGGCAAATCTTCTTGCAAAAGAAGGCTATATCGTGGGGATTCTTGATGCAGATATCACAGGCCCATCCATTCCAAAAATGTTTGGTGTACACGGACCAGCGGCAGCATCTGATGACGGAATCGAACCATTGTTAACAGCAAACGGTATTCGTTTAATGTCCATCAACCTTCTGCTTCCGGACGAAGAAAGCCCGGTTGTATGGAGAGGACCGGTTCTTGCCAATATGGTAAAACAGTTCTGGAGCGAGGTTATGTGGGGAGAAATTGATTATCTTCTCGTAGATATGCCTCCGGGAACAGGAGATGTACCACTCACTGTATTCCAGTCACTTCCGGTAGATGGCATCGTGGTTGTCACATCACCACAGGATCTTGTGAAGATGATCGTGAAAAAAGCACTGAACATGGCAAATATGATGAACATTCCGGTGCTTGGTCTTGTAGAAAACTACAGCTTTATCAAATGTCCGGACTGCGGCAAGGAATTTGCTGTATTTGGTACAAGCAATATCGATGAAGTTGCAGCAGGCGTAAATCTTCCGGTACTTGGAAAGCTTCCAATCGATTTACAGCTGGCAGAATTAGCTGATGCAGGTGACTTTGCGCAGGCAAATGTGGAATATTTAACAGCAGCAAGGGATGCAGTTGTAAAATTTGAAAAATAATATGAATTACAAATTGGTATTGCAATATGACGGTACAAAGCTAAATGGCTGGCAGAAACAGGGAAATACGGATAATACCATACAGGGGAAACTGGAAGCGATTTTAGAAAAAATGTATGGTCAGTATGTGGAAATCCATGGTTCGGGAAGAACGGATGCGGGAGTGCATGCTTTCGGACAGGTGGCAAATTTTCATGCCCCGAAAACTTTTTCTAAAGAAGAGATTAAATCTAAACTGAATGAATATCTGTCAAAGGATATTCGAGTGTTAAGCGTAGAGACAGCGGATGAGCGATTCCATGCAAGATTGAGCGCAAAAGCAAAGACCTACGAATATCGAATCGATAACGGCGAGATTGCAGATGTATTCCAGAGAAAGTATGTCATGAGAGAAGAAATTCCCCTTGATCTGGAGGCAATGCGTCAGGCTGCCGGATATTTCATAGGAACCCATGATTTTAAGACATTTTGTGCCAATAAAAAGATGAAAAAGTCTACAGTGCGGACGATTTATTCTATCCACATCGGAGAAAAGGATGGGATCGTGTCGCTGAAATATCGTGGAAATGGATTTCTCTACAATATGGTTCGAATCCTGACCGGTACACTTATTGAAGTAGGAAGAGGAAAACGAAGTCCGGAAGAAATGCAGGCTGTCATTCAGGCAATGGACCGTGGTGCTGCCGGCTTTACAGCACCAGCTCAGGGATTGTATCTGGTGGAAGTGGAATATTAATTTTGATCAAAAATTTATACCGCTGAAAAGATTAAGAAAATCTTAATCTTTTCAGCGGTATTTTTTCAAACTTTTTTACTAACATAACTATCATAGGATATAGAAGTGGCATTTTATGAAATGGAGAGGTAATTTCATAAAAGAAGTTTGGGATGTGCTTGGTAAAAGGTGAGGGTGTGCCATGAAAAATGACTGGAGATTATATACGACACATGATGGAATCAGTTCCATCAGAAATACAGCGCTGGATGAAAAAAATTACTACCGTATGAAAATTTTTATGAGGAATTATTTTAAAGACCGGTTTGCAGATAATATCAAAAAGCCTACGTCATTACTCTACAGCATTGTTATGAGCGTTTCGGTAGGAAAAGACGGTAAAGTACAGGAGACACCATTTCTTTGCAATGTCAATGTGGATCAGCGAAAAATTGCTTTGTCATGGGCAGATGCTACCGGTGTCTGTGTGACTGCGGATACCAGAGAAGGAAATTGCATTATTCGTGAATTATACAAGGTTTTGAAAGATAATTCGGATAATGAGTTTTGGAAGATATGTGTGTAAAAAAGTTCTCTCTTTATGGGATTTGAAATTCCTGTAAAGAGAGAATTTTTTTAAAAAAAATTGAGGGAAGGATTTACTACGTTAATATTAGAAAGTATCTTCCTATAAATTAAAAAGCCCATAAAAGGGACAGAATAAATAGCCCGATTTAATGAAATTTGTTTCGAAATTGATAAATTATAGGATATTACAAACATTTACTTCGATAATATGTATGGCATATAGTTAAAGCAGCTATTGTATCGGATTCGACAATTTAAGGAGGATTTATTCATGAAGACAGGGATCGCATATTTGATGCCAAATAATAAACAATATAAAGAAATGATTGCGGCAGATTACAAATATTTATGTGCATTTAAAAATAAAGAAGAAATGCCAAAATCCTACTTAAAGGGCTATGAATGGAAAACAACCATTGCTTATCGTCAGTTACAGGCAAATCAGGATAATATCTGGAAAAAATATTATGAAAAGAAGCTTCATCGTTTAGAACTTAAGACAGGAATTAGTTTCGAAAATAACATGACGATTGGAAAGGGATTAATCATTGGACACTGGGGCTGCATCATTATTAACGGAAAAGCGACTTTTGGTGAAGAGTTTTTTGTAACACATAATGTAACCATCGGGCGAGATATTCGTGGAAAGAGAAAAGGAGTACCTACCTTTGGAAATCGCGTGGTTGTAAGAACAAACTCTACGGTTGTAGGAAATATTAAAATTGGAAATGATGTTTTGATTGCGCCAAATACATTTGTAAACTTTGACGTGCCAGATCACAGTGTGGTAGTTGGAAATCCAGCAACAATTCATCACAGGGAAAATGCGACAGAAGGACACTTACCAAATATTACCTGGTAATTAAACCGGAGAGGTGTTGTATAGTATGGAAAGAAAAACTGCATTGGTGACAGGTGGCGGCCGTGGAATTGGATTGGAGACTGCTCGTCTCTTTGTGGAACAAGGAATTCGAACTCTGATCGTAGATTGTAATCTGGATAATTTGATAGCTGCTAAAGCGGAGTTGAACAGTGATCTCGTGGAAATATACTGCGTAGATATTACTGAAGAAGATAAAGTTAATAAGCTGTGTGAAGAGATTTTAGAAAAATATGGTGCAGTTGATATTTTGATTAATAATGCAGGAATCTTTCGACCGGACAGAGGCCCCTTTTGTGAATCAAAAAGTGAACATTGGCGGAAGAAAATTGATTGTAATATTTACGGTACCCTATATTTTACGAGAGCTTTAATTAATCCAATGATTAAGCAAAAAAATGGGGCAATTGTAAATCTTTGTTCTGTTATGGCTGATTATGGAACCAAAAATATGGTGGATTATTCTTTGACAAAGGGAGCTATCAAATCTTTTACCATAGCATTATCGAAAGAAGTGGCTGAGTACAACGTTAGAGTGAACTGCGTTTCACCAGGAAATATTGAACCAGACAACAGATATCCGGAAATGTCCTATATGAATCGTTCAGGTTCTTATAGAGAATGTGCACAGGTAGTATGTTTTTTGGCTAGTGAAAAAGCATCTTTTGTGACTGGATGTAACTATACAGTTGATGGAGGAAGAAAGAAGATTTAGAAATGGATGTGTTAGAAAATCTGCGATTTAAAGATATTTCGCGTTTGTTGATTAAAGAATATGAAGCAGGAACAATTCGGTCAATACGTAATCGTGCACATAATGGTTTCGTTTTCTGTAATAAAGGGGAACTTCGTTATTCTATGAATGGAAAAGAACACATTTGCAATCAGCAGCACGTTATTTTGGCACCTAAAGGAAGCGATTATGATTTCGTTGTGGAAAGTGATTCCCATACTTTTGTAATGGATTTTGAATTGAGCGAAGGTGTTTTTGAAGAAATGTATAGCTTTTCGATTAACGAATCTGAAAGCTTTTGGCATGACTATCTGAATATGCAAAAACGAGTATTCGGTATCGAATCTTATAAGCTAACAAATCTTAGTGATCTGTATGATGTTGCAGCCAGAGTAAATCGTTCAGGCTATTATGCAAAAAAATATACGATTATAGAACGTTCTGAAAAATATCTGGAAAAGAATCTGTATAATGGCAAACTGTCAATTCAGGAAATTGCGGATCAATCTAATATTTCGGAAGTGTATTTCCGAAGACTGTTTAAAGAAAAATACGGAATTTCTCCCATGCAGTATATTAATATCAATCGATTAAAAACTGCGAAGAACTTATTGGTAGAAGATGAGCTATCCATATCAGAAATATCACAGACTTGTGGTTTTTTAGACGTATATAGTTTCTCCAGAGCATTCAAAAAATGGACAGGAATTTCCCCTTCAGAATACAAGAAGAGTATGCAGTTTCGAAATTGCTAAATTGTATGTTGATTGTTCTATTTTATACAGTGGTGGATTTTTGTATAATTTGTACATAAATAAAGCAAACACAAGGGACGGTTAGTTAATGTTTGCTAAAATCATTCATAATTTAGCTTTCGAAAGTCGAATGCTAGGAAGGGGGATTTTATATGAGTGAAAAATCTTTAGCTACTCTGATCATTGAAGGTCTCGGTGGAGTAGAGAACGTTGCAGCAGTAGAAAACTGTATGACACGTTTGAGAACGGTTGTACGCGACCCGTCTAAAGTTGACAAAGAAGCGTTAAAAGCAATTAAGGGTGTTTTAAGAGTTGCAGGTGCAGACAATGAACCACAGATTGTTGTTGGTCCTGGTGTTGCTGAAAAGGCAAGTGCAGAAATAAAAAACATGCCTGGTATTAATTTTTCTGTAAACACTGGAGAAGCAATGATGACTAAAAAATCAGCAACTGGTATCTTCTCATTCTTTGGTAAAGTATTTACACCACTGATTCCAGTATTTGCTGGCGCAGGTCTTATCTTTGGTGTTATGAAGATTTTAACAGTAATCTTCAACATGTCAGGTATCGCTTTATTTGACCCTGCTGGAACCTTCATGGCAGTAATTAACGTACTTGCCAGTACATTCTTTACTTACTTAAATATCGCCGTTGCAATGGAAGCTGCAAAAGTAATGGGTGGAAATCCATACCTTGGTCTTGTTGCTGGTGGTATTATCATTAACCTTGGTGCTTTAGCAGGTACAACTGGTTTATTTGGTATCGCAATCGTTAACGGTCGTGGTGGTACATTAGCAGCATTAGCAGCTGGTGCTCTCATCGCAGTAGTAGAAAAGAAAATCAAAGAAAACATTCCTGATGCATTAAAGATTCATGTACCAGCGTTAGTTTCAATTATCGTTGTAGGCTTGATTACAATTTATATCATTCAGCCAATCGCTGGATTTATCGCAGACGGTGTAACAGGTCTGTTCCTGTGGTTACTTGATACAGCAGGTCCAGCTGCTTACGGTATCATCGCAGCACTGTTCTTACCACTGGTTATGACAGGTATGCACCACGGATTATCTCCAGTACATACAACATTTATTGAAACACTTGGTTACACACCAATCTACTCTTGCTGTTCATTAGCAGGTGCTGGTCAGGTAGGTGCAGCATTTGCATTATTATTAAAATACAAAAAAGAACAGGGTGTTAGAGAAGCATGTATCGGTGGTCTCCCAGCAGGTATCTTAGGTATTGGTGAACCATTGATCTTCGGTGTATCTTTACCATTAGGTCGTGTATTCGCTACAGCATGTGCTGGTGCATTTGTTGGTGGTGTTGTTCTTGGATTCTTCCCAGGACAGGGTGCTATTACAATGAACGTTTCTGGTATCTTAGGTGGTTTAGTTAACACAAGACCAGGTGCATACTATTTAGCATACTTAGTTGCTGTAGTGGCAGCATTTATCATTACATATGCAGTTGGTGTTAAAGAAAGCGCATTGGATGCATTTAGAGATTAGTTTTGAAGTTTAGAGCGAAGGTCCATAGTTATCTATGGACCTTCTTTTAAAAGGGGAGACAAAAAATGAGCTTTGAAAATCAGGTTGTGGCAATTACAGGCGCATGCTCAGGAATCGGAAAAATGCTTTGCGAAGAGTTTGCAAAGCAGGGAGCAATTGTAAATCGTTTTGATGTTAATGAAGAAGCTTTAGAACAAAGTAATGAAGGTTATTTTGATTACTTGGTAGACGTATCCAATTACGAACATGTTCAGAAGGCGATGGGCGACATCATGGAAAAACATCAGCGAATTGATATTGTTATTAATTGTGCTGGCGGTGCTTCAACAAGAGTATTTAAAGAAAATGTTTCATTTGAAAAATTGTCGTTAGAAGCGATTAACTGGGGAATTGATGTGAATTTAAAAGGACCGCTTTATATGGCAAGAGCTTGTATCAATGCTATGATTGAACAAAAATCCGGAGTAATCATTAATGTGGGTTCTGTAAGTGGTGTAACAGGAAGTGGAACAGCTGTAGATTATAGTGCAGCAAAATCGGGGCTGATCGGTCTTACCAAGTCTCTTGCCTTATTGGGCGGACCTCATCAGGTAAGATGCTGCATGGTATCACCAGGGCCTGTGTTGACACGCCAAGAGATGTCAAAAATGACCACTCCGTTGGGACGAGCTTGCGAGGTAGAAGAAGTTGTGAATCTGATTATGTATTTATGTTCTGAAAAGGCAGCTTTTATTACAGGAGATAACTATATAATTGATGGTGGAAGAAGCTGCGGAGGAATGAAACATGCAAACTAACAGAGATTTTTTACTGACATGTTCCTTAAGAGAACTTACTCCTGAAGATAATATTAATACAATTCGTAATGCCATCTATGATGGCGCAGAAGCATTTATGATTCATCTGGAAAAACTGGATGAAGCTTATCATAATATAAATGATCTGAAAAAAATCTTTAATTATGCCTGTGATAAGCCTGTGATTTCGGTAAACTATCGCACACCGAGAAGACCGGGAAAATCGGATGAGGCATTGATTATCGGACAGAAGACAGCAATTGAAGCCGGTGCAAGAGTGGTGGATATTGTGGGAGATATTTTTAGTCCAGGAAAAGATGAGATCACTTATGATGCAACTGCAATTTTAAAACAGAAAGAATTAATTGATGAAATTCATCAAATGGGTGGTAAGGTAATGCTTTCTTCCCATACATTTCGCTTTCTGACGATGGAAGAAACGATTGCACACTGCAAAGTCTTAGAAAACCGTGGGGCTGATTGGGTGAAAATTGCAGTTACAGCAAATTCTCCAGAAGAGTTAAGTGAAGTAAATCGTACAACGATAGAATTGAAAAAACAAATGAAAGTTCCGTTTTTTCATTGCTGCATGGGACAATATGGTAAATTACATCGAGTTTATTCAGGATTGCTTGGATCCAAAATTGTATTATGCGTTCAGAATTACAATGCAAATTCTAACCCGAAGGAACAACCGCTTTTAAGAAGCACAAAAGCAGTCATTGATAATCTTGATTTTACGATTGCCAGAGATGATGCAAGCGGTACAGTAAGGAACATATAAAATGAAATTTAGTGATTTGATTATCTATACAGATGTGGATGGAACAGCTGCTACCCATATCAATTATCAGGGAATGGTCTCTGATGCAAATCTTCAGGCTATTGAAGAATTTATAAAAGAAGGCGGAATGTTTGGGGTTGCCAGCGGAAGAAATCATCCATCGATTGACCAGATTTTCCAGAACATAAATATTAATTTGCCTTATGTAGAAGCAAATGGAGCATCTGTATGGGATAAGGATAAACAGGATTATTTATCCATTCATTATATCAATCGGGAATTTAAAAAGCAGATTTATCAGTACGTAAAATCAAATAAAGAACTTACCTTGACAGCTATGAGAACGGAATCTAAAAAAGTCATTTTTCAGGATGAACGTGACGAGTTGGTGATTGATTATCCTAGAAAAATGATGTCTTATGAAGAATTCATAGAAACAGATTTATTAAAATGTGCAATTCTTTCTAATGAATCAGGAATTGATCAGGCTATGGAAGAAATGAAAGAAGTAAACTTCTTGGAAAATATTACAAGTTCCAGAAGCGCAGATATTTATCTTGAATTTTTCAATAGTAAGGCCAGTAAGGGAGAAGGAATCAAAGCTGTTTTACAATCAAGAGAAGATTTGAAAAAGAGAAAACTAGTTTGTATCGGAGATTTTTATAATGATATTTCCATGTTGGAAATTGCTGATATAGCGATTTGTCCTGCAAATGCAGTCGTGGAAGTTCAGGAAATCTGTGATTATATTTCAGTAAGTAATGACAAAGACACATTGGTTGATGTAATGAACTATTTAAGGGGGATACATGAGTAAAATAGAATTTTTAAGCCCGTGTGAGGGTGAAATTATGAATATTGAAAAGTTCCCAGATGATGTTTTTTCAGAAAGAGCATTGGGAGATGGTTTCGGTGTAAACCTCACAGGAAACAAGATTGTTGCACCATTTGATGGAGAGGTGACTGTAATGTATCCGTCAGGACATGCTGTATGTATTGCAGCAGACTGTGGTGTAAAACTGATGATTCATGTAGGGGTAGAAACCTACAAACTGGAAGGACTGAATAAAGCCTGTGTAAAAGTAGGCGATCGTGTGAAAAAAGGTGATCTTCTGATTAAAGCAGATATAAGGAAGATGAAAAAGAAGACAGGAAACACAGCAACAGCGGTGATTTTCTTAGAGGGTGAAGAAGTTGTTTCATTGAAAGACGGAAGCAACGTAAAATGTTTGGACTCCGTCGCAGAAATAGAGGTAAAAGAGAATGATTAAATGTGTTGCGATTTATCCAAATCACATCACAGAAGACTATATCGGGAAAGTAAAAGAATCTGTCAGCCGGGCGTTTTTACATCATTTTGATGAAATTTTTACAACGATCCATTTGCCGGAATATACGATTGAGGAACAGTTGGAATGTTTTAAAATTATTGCAGGGGAAGCTAAGCGGTATAATCTGGAAGTTACGGTCGATATTGGCGGTTCCCACATTGTGAAGATTTTAAGAGATGAAACAAAGCTTGCATATTTAAAACAAATTCCTTTTGATTTTATCCGATTAGATTACGGATATGATGAAAAACAGATTCAAACACTGTACAATCAATTGAATATTAAAGGATTTGTCTTCAATGCATCGATTTATTCTCAAAAAGAAGTGGATGAGACTATGACATTTTTTAAGGCAATTGATGAAAATATCGAAATTCGTGCCTGTCATAATTATTATATCCGCGAAGCTACGGGAATTGACGGTGAATATGCGTTACGTCAAGATTCTTATCTGAAAAAATATAAGGTTCCAATTTACTATTGTGTTCCAAGCTATTCAAATCCAAGAGGACCGCTTCATTTGGGACTTTGTACTTTAGAAAAGCATCGAAATAAGAGTATTCAAAATGTATTGGCTGATTTGTTTCTAAACTATGACCTGACAGCTTTTATGATGGCGGATGAATGGTTAAGTGAAGCTGAATATAGGGAAGTTGAAGAAACAATGGACATCCTTATGTCGGAACTTGAAAAAGAAGTAGTAATAGACATACAGTTTTATGAAGATGCATGTGAGGAAGAAAAGAACATTGTATTGAAGAGTCATACTTTTCGCAATGATTCTCCGGAACAGTTTCTAAGATCTCAATCTTCCAGAGAAATGGCAAGATTTGGATGTGTGATTGAAAAAAATCATACCATCAAAAGAGAAGAAGGTATGATCACTATTGACAACAAACTTAATAAACGTTATTCCGGAGAACTGCAGGTCATTACAAAAGAGGCATGCCAGGATGACAATGTAAACGTAGTGGCGAAACTGGTTCATCAGGGAGACCTGTTGAAATTAAAGCGTTTTAGAGAGGGCATATCTTATCGATTTAGAGAGGTAAAATCATGAAAGTAACGGCTGAAATTGATGTGACGCCAGCACAATATTTTAAACATTTATGCGAAGGTGTAATCAAAGATGTAAAGAAACATACGAATAAAGATATTACTGTAAAATCTTTATTGGATGGTTATCGGTATGACCGTACTTTAAATTATAAAAATAAAAAAGTTGTAATCAAATTTACAGTATGACCTCTCATTCAGGATAAGTATTTTCAGGTGAAATACGAAACAGAAGAAACATCTTGTCTATATTATTATGATTTTTCAGAAATGAATGGGAAATATTATGTGACCTATGGAGAAGAATCAGATTATAAACAGGAAACAGTGGGGAATTATTTAGGAAAACTTAAAAAGAAATT
>ERZ1032130.233-NODE-233-length-15816-cov-4.966119_pt1 | contig 15816 bp, 11 predicted proteins | sample MGYA00517879_ERZ1032130 | MGnify/ENA primary metagenome ERZ1032130 (study PRJEB33719, sample SAMN04262597) | wastewater metagenome | biome: rural village; feature: animal feces; material: feces | host: Bos taurus | place: El Salvador | collected 2012-01-31 ...
ATATATGATTAGTGTTGAAAAAGGTTACGTTGATGCACCGATTCCCGAAGGCATCGACTTGCGCAGCGAGATTATCCGCCTGAAGCGCGAGAAGAATGCCGTGATTATGGCGCACTATTATCAGCGCCCGGAGATTCAGGATATTGCCGATGAGATTGGCGACAGTCTGGCTCTGGCGCAAATGGCTGCACGCAGCAATGCTTCTATCATTGTGCTCTGCGGTGTGCACTTCATGGGCGAGACTGCAAAGATTCTCTGCCCCGACAAGAAGGTGATTGTTCCCGACATGAATGCAGGTTGCAGCCTTGCCGACAGCTGTCCGGCTCCCGATTTTGCTGAATATGTGAGCGAACACCCCGGTTACACTGTGATTAGCTATGTGAACACCAGTGCTGCCGTGAAGGCTTACACCGACATTGTGGTGACTTCGTCGAATGCAAAGCAGATTGTGGATAGTCTTCCTGCCGACGAGAAGATAATCTTTGGTCCCGACCGCAACCTCGGAAACTACATAAACTCCGTCACAGGCCGTAATATGCTCCTCTGGGATGGTGCTTGCCATGTGCATGAGCAATTCTCGATTGAGAAGATTCTGGAGCTTAAAAAGCAGCATGGCGATGCACAGGTGCTTGTGCACCCTGAGTGCCGCAAACCGGTGCAGATGGTTGCCGACAAGGTGGGCAGCACACAGGCTCTGCTCAACTATGCTGTGGCGAGCGACTGCCCTACGTTTATTGTAGCCACTGAAAGCGGAATATTGCATGAAATGCAGAAGCGTTGCCCTCAGAAGACGTTTATTCCGGCTCCGCCCGAAGATGGCAAATGCTCGTGCAATGAATGTGCATTCATGAAGATGGTCACTCTTGAGAAGCTCTACAATTCTCTGCGCTATGAACTGCCCGAAATCAACGTTGATGAGGCAGTGGCTGAGAAGGCTGTAAAGCCCATTCGCCGAATGCTCGACATTTCGCGCAACCTTGGACTTATCAAGTAGTGTGGCCGGTCGAAATTTCTGATTGTGCATTAAAATAGAATAATAATATAAATTCATGATTTTAGAATAAAATTACAATAATATAATCTTACGATGGAATATAATTATAAAGAAATAGAACAACGCTGGCAACAGTATTGGAGAGAACACAACACCTACAAGACCGAAATAGATGCTTCGCGCCCTAAATTCTATGTGCTCGATATGTTTCCCTATCCTTCGGGAGCGGGATTGCATGTGGGTCACCCGCTGGGCTACATCGCAAGTGACATATACTCGCGATTCAAGCGTCTGCAAGGCTTCAATGTGCTTCATCCAATGGGATATGACTCTTATGGATTGCCGGCTGAGCAATATGCCATACAGACCGGACAGCACCCTGAGGTGACTACCATTAACAATATCAACCGCTATCGCGAACAGCTCGATAAGATTGGTTTCTGCTACGACTGGAGCCGCGAAATACGCACTTGCGACCCTAAATACTACAAGTGGACACAGTGGGCTTTTATCAAGATGTTCAAGAGCTACTACGACACAAAGCTCGACAAGGCTCAGCCTATTGAGAATCTTGTGGCTTACTTTAATGAGCACGGTAATATCGATGCTCCTGCCCACACCAATGGTTGTGACGACTTCACTGCCGCCCAATGGAATGCCATGAATGAAGTGGAGAAGAACGATATTCTCATGAATTATCGCATTGCCTATCTTGGCAACACCATGGTGAACTGGTGCCCCAAACTCGGCACCGTGCTTGCCAACGATGAGGTGAGCGAGGGTGTATCGATTCGTGGTGGCTATCCTGTGGAGCAGAAGGTGATGTATCAGTGGTGCTTGCGCGTGTCGGCTTATGCCGGACGCTTGCTTCGCGACCTTGAAACTATCGACTGGACCGACTCAATCAAGGAAACGCAGCGCAACTGGATTGGCTACAGCGAAGGTGCCGAGATGCTCTTCAAGATTGCAGGTAGCGACATCGACCTGAAGATTTTCACCACTCGTGCCGACACTATCTTTGGAGTTACTTTCATGGTGCTTGCTCCCGAGAGCGAGTATGTGGATTTGGTGGTTACTGAGGAGCAGAAAGCAGACGTAGATGCCTATATCGATGAGGTTAAGCACAAGACCGAGCGTGAGCGCATGATTGAGAAGAAGGTATCGGGAGTGTTCTCTGGCAGCTATGCCGTTAATCCTGTTACCGGCAAGGAAATTCCTGTATATATCAGTGATTATGTGCTTGCCGGCTATGGTACGGGTGCTATCATGGCAGTTCCGGCTCACGATAGCCGTGACTATGCTTTTGCCAAGCACTTCGATTTGCCTATTATTCCTCTTATCGAGGGTGCCGACGTGAGCGAGGAGAGTTTTGATGCCAAGGAAGGCAAGATGATGAACTCATCAAACGAACGCCTGCAGCTCAATGGACTCGATGTGAAGGAAGCCATTGCAAAGACAAAGCTTTACATAAAAGAAGCCGGAATAGGTAAAGTGAAGGTTAACTACCGCTTGCGCGACGCTATTTTCAGCCGTCAGCGCTATTGGGGCGAGCCGTTCCCTGTTTATTTTGATGATAACAAGCAGCCGCACACTATCGACGAAAGTCAGCTGCCGCTCGAACTTCCCGAGGTGGATAAATTTCTTCCTACCTAGAGTGGAGAACCTCCATTGGGACGTGTCAAGAATTGGTGTACTGCCGACGGGCATCTATACGAACTTTGCTCTATGCCGGGCTTTGCAGGTTCGTCGGCTTATTATCTTCGCTATATGGATCCTCACAACGATGAAGCACTCGTGTCGCGTGAGGCCGATAAATATTGGCGCAATGTAGATCTCTATGTAGGAGGAACAGAGCACGCTACAGGTCACTTGATCTATAGCCGCTTCTGGAACAAGTTCCTTTATGACTATGGCTATGTGTGTGAGCCTGAGCCATTCAAGAAGCTCATAAATCAGGGTATGATTCAAGGACGCTCCAACTTTGTATATCGTATAAAGGATACCAACACGTTTGTATCACTCAATCTCAAGAAGGATTACGACGTTACGCCTATACACGTAGATGTAAACATTGTGAGCAACGATGTTCTTGATATCGACAAGTTCCGCGCATGGCGTCCTGAGTTCCACGATGCCGAGTTTATTCTTGAGAATGGCAAGTATCTGTGTGGATATGCCATTGAGAAGATGTCGAAGTCGATGTTTAATGTAGTAAATCCCGACGATATAGTTGAGCGCTATGGAGCCGATACACTCCGTCTGTATGAAATGTTCCTTGGACCTATCGAGCAGAGCAAGCCATGGGATACTAATGGAATCGACGGCGTAAACCGCTTCTTGAAGAAGCTGTGGGGACTTTTCTATAAGGGTGATGATTGTGTAATCACCGATGAAAAGCCGTCGGCAGAGGCACTGAAATCGCTTCATAAGCTCATCAAGAAAGTGACATTCGACATTGAGCACTTCTCTTACAACACCTCGGTGAGCGCATTCATGATTTGTATCAACGAATTGTCGGCAATGAAGTGTACAAGCCGTGAAATCTACAACGATTTGGTTGTGGTGCTTGCTCCGTTTGCACCTCACATTGCCGAGGAACTTTGGCACAAGCTTGGAAATGACACCACGGTGTGCGATGCAAAGTGGCCTGAATTTAATGAGGCTTATCTTGTGGAGCAGTCGGTGAAATATGTGGTGTCGTTCAATGGCAAGCCACGCTTCAACATTGAGGTAGCTACCGGCACCGACAAGGCTGAGGTGGAACGCTTGGCGCTTACTAACGAGGCTGCTGCCAAGTGGCTCGATGGCAAGACTCCTAAGAAGGTGATTGTGGTGCCTAACAAGATTGTGAACGTGGTGATTTGATGAAGTGGTATGTGGTGTGGGTTGGAAACAACCCCGGTATTTACGAAACGTGGGAAGACTGCAAGCTGCAGGTGGAAAATTTTCCCGGTGCCCGCTACAAGGCTTTCAAGACCCGCGAAGAAGCTGTTATAGCTCTGCGTGGCGACAATGAAAGCGAGATGGGCATCTTGCGCAGCATTGCCAATGCCAATCGCCACATGGTGAACTATGAGGCTTTTCCCGACATTATTGTGGATAGCATTGCCGTAGATGCCGCTTGCAGTGGTAATCCTGGGGTGATGGAATATCGTGGTGTGTCGGTACGAACAGGCGATCAGATTTTCCACAAGGGACCATTTCCTCATGCTACCAACAATATAGGTGAATTTCTTGCCATTGTACACGCTTTGGCATTAATGAAGCAGCAAGGTAATGTATCGATTCCTATCTACAGCGATAGCCGCACAGGCATGGCGTGGGTGAGAGACAGGGTGTGCAAGTCGAAGCTTGCTCCGTGTGCAAAAAATGCCGAGTTGATGAAAATAGTGCATCGTGCCGAGGCGTGGTTGCAAAGTAACACCTACACTAACCGCATCATAAAGTGGAACACCGAGGAGTGGGGTGAAATTCCAGCCGATTTTGGTAGAAAATAGAATAAATATCCCTATCCGAAATAGATAGAAAAGAAAACAGCAGCGTGACCATAGGGTTGCGCTGCTGTTTTCTATAACTTATTGGTTTATAATTATTTAATAAAAAGTATTTTTGTAACTACACCGTGGCTTGATTCATCTTCATTGCTCGAAGCCAGCACGTAATATACACCCGTCTTCACACGCTCGCCACTCTGGTAGCAGCCGTCCCACGAAGCCATACCGCCTGTAGATTGAATAGAGCGTATCACGCGACCGCCTGCATCGGCAATTTTCACGAGGGAGTTCTCCATAAGTCCTGTAATTATTATGTCACCGGTGTAATCGGGGCGTACAGGGTTGGGATAGGCATATATTTCGCTGTAACTCTCGGCAGCCTGGGCAGCGTCGCTGTAATATTCCACCAATCCGAGTGGAGTGCCTATATACACTTCGTTGTTGGTGGGATTGCAGCATAGTGAGATGATATAGTTGCTTGTGAGCGGACTGTTTTCGGTGGTGAAGTGCTTCAGAATCTGAGAGCCGTCGGCACTCACAAGGTAAAGACCCATATTGCGTGTACCAATCCACTTGCGGTTGGCACCATCAACAGCCAATGCAGTGACTATAGTGCCCGAGAGCAAATAGTCGGCATAATTGGTACCATCGTTGCGAGGCACCTTTATGCGGTTGATGCGGAAATTTGAGTCGAATATATTAGAGGGATTGAATTCAATCACTCCGTTTGAAGTTCCAAGCCACACACGTCCGTTTCTATCCTCGGTGAAGCAATATATCACGTCCCATGTGAACGATTTTTCGTCCTGGTCGATAAAGTCGCCCGTACTGAATATAATAGAAGGAATAGAAGAACTTGCCGGGTTCCCTCCATCATTGAATACCAATAGTTGGTTGCAAGCACCGTTCACAATCATTATCTTGATTTCATCACGCTTGGTGACGAGCATCTTGGTTTTGTGTTGTGCTATTGTATTCATGTCCACGTTAAGAAGGACCCAGTCGTCGATAGAAGGCATACCTTGCTGTTTTTCACGAGGCAAGGTATAGGTGGCTTGTCCGCTGTTTACCTTATGTGCCCACAGAGTCTTTTTGCTGTCGAAATAGAGGCAATTCACAGTAGCAGCCCAATTTTGGAGGAAAGGAGAGTTGGTCCAGTCATATTTAGCCACCACTTCTTTTCCCTTGATTTTCAGCATACCTTCAAATCGAGTACCTATATAGTAAGTTTCAGGATCATCTGGGTCAAATACAGGTGAATAAATACCTCTAAGCTTGCCATCGGGGTAAGTGCCGATGGTGGGAATGCTGTCGGGCATCATGTCAGTCCAGAATCCGTTTTCGAGTGTATTGATGTGGGCAAGGCTTACGTTGTCATCCCAATAGTAATTTGCTCCGCAATCCATTACATAGAGCTTATTTAGAGGCTCGTTGAAGCACAGGTTATATGGAAATAACACTGTAGAGGAATTATACTTGAAATAGTCGGCATAGATGGTGCTTACTTCACCGTTTTCGAGCTTCAGGTGTCGCACGCCCTTTGAAGAGAGTTCCCACAGCGAGCCATCATTTTCGGCGGTTGTTACGATAGATGCACTCATTTCGCTTGGCAGTTCAGTAATCACGCCGTTCAAGCCTTCGCTATCAAATGTTACTATCTTTGAGGGTCTATATTTTGAAGTACCCATAAACCCTGTGGGAGTTTTTGCAAGCATATTTATAGAGGCTTGAGCAGCCACAGATTTCGATTTCACACCCGATGAATCGAATGTATATCGATAAATCCAGCCCTCATCGAGCAGAATGGTCGAGTCATTGATATTAAAGAATCGTGCATTTGCCTGCACGTGGAATTTTGTGAATGTGCTTGGTGAGTGCATGGCAAGCGATTTTGGCGACATAAAGGCACCATCGGCTTTGCCAATGATGATAAAGTCGGATACTTCGGTAATCGAAGTGATATTTTCTCCAAAGTTTTGCGACTCTATCACTTCAAAATCCTTGTTGGCATTGAGTATAGCAAAGCCAAAACCGGTGGCTAAATACACCTTGTTGTCTTTGAAGTTTATATAGTTTATGGTTTTAGGGTCGATATCGGCTTTTGAAATGTCGGGTGCATTGATAACAGTGCCATCAGAGGTAATAACGTCGATATTTCCCGATTCATACACTACCACGAGATAACGTGCATCATAGTTATAGAAAATATTGCTCACATTCACATCGTTGAGCTTGTTGTTGCGCGACAGATAGTGGCTTTCATCGGCTTTTTTGTCGTAGTAGAACAGGTTGCCGTCGGCAAGATAGTATATCAAGTCGCCGGTATCGATAATATTGATGATATTTTCGGCAAATACAGGGTGAATTACCCAATTTCCCACACCTGTCTGAGCCGACACACTCAGTGCCGCCACAGCAAGCATTATCATTATGGTGAATTTTCTCAATAGAGTGGTCATATTTTTTATAAGCTTTTTTATAAATAACGCATTAGTTGCCACTTAATTGTGTGAACATCTTAAAACTGGCTGCAAACTTACAGTTGCAAACGTGTGGTGGTGTTGAAGCGGTCGCGATTCAATATCACATCTACACCCCACAGTCCTGAGTCGGGTACTTCGTAGCGCAGGTGGTAGCGTGCGGCCTTGATGCAGTCGATGCGCACGCTTATGTCGTAGCCGGCGAGAGGTGCCATAGGATTGTTCACAGTGTGCTTTTCGGTGAGTGTAAGCTTGTCATCTACGATATCGGCATTGATATATGCCGTAGATCCTTCGGGCAATGGTGCGCCGCGACGTCTCACAAGCAGTGTGAAATCGTCGAGTGATTCTATTTCGAGCATTTTTCCATCGGCATGGGCATCGGTGGTAAAATCCACCGATGCGGCATATATGTAGGTCATTGCCGGTGAGCGACGTGAGGGATTGAAGATAAACCCCACAATGAGTATTGCCACCGTCACGGCAATGGTGTAAAATTCTACCGATGTGAAAATGTTGAGAAAAATCATGAATAAAAAGCTTGATAGAGTTATTGTTTGTTTTTAGCTCCTATTTTGCTAAGTCGGGCACGCACAGGAGTGTCGTAGAAGCGCATTGCAACGTATGCAATCACGATGCTGCTCGCTACGGCAGTTACTACTGCCACAATAGTTGCTTCGATGCTGCGCTCGCAGGTCCACAGCCAGTGATAGAGAAGATACATCACGGGGTAGTGTACAATGTAGAGCGGATAGGATATGCGTCCCACAAAGTTGCAAAGTGCGGTGGTGACGCGTCCTTTGAGCACTCCCGAGGCACCCATTTGTACGATAAGCGGGAAAGCCACCGTCACACAAACAATCTCATAGAGAGAGTTGTACCAGTGTATGTTATTGGCAATAGGTGTTATGTAGGGCACGGCAAGCAATGCCACAAGCAGCAGTGAGCAAAGTGTAAATGCTCCCTTTATGCGCCAAGGCTTGAAGATGCGTTGAAGCAACATTCCCATTGAGAAACACAATCCCACGCGAAGAAAGCCTCCCGACAGATTGTAGCCGGCAAGTGTCCAGCCAAGATTCATCGACCACATCTCTGAGAAATTGAATATGTCGAATGTAGCGTAGCTCACCGCCATCAGAGCCACAAATGTAGCAAGAAGGCGGGTGCCAAGGCGGCGTAATACTAATGCATAGGCAATATTGGCTATATACTCAAAAAACAGCGACCAGGTGGGACCATTGAGCGGAAACATCTCTCCATTGCCACGCACCTCGTGCATAGCACCGGGCGATGCAGGTATCATCAGCATTGATAGCAGCATTGCCACTATCACATTCCACAGTGCCACTTCGGTACCGTCCCACTTCACGAAGCCTTGCAGGGCAAACGACAGAGCACCGAGCACTGCACCGAGCACCACCATGGGGTGCAGGCGTATAAGACGACGACGGAAAAAACCTCCAAGCGTCAGGCTTCGGTCTTTAAAACGTTCATTGTAGGCATATCCTACCACAAAACCCGAAAGTACAAAGAAGAAATCCACAGCCATGTAGCCATGATTGAGAAATTGATCTACTGCACTTGTGGCAAAGCCTTCACCCACGTGAAACACCACTACGAGCAGAGCAGCCACTCCGCGCAATCCATCGAGAATGTGAAAATGAGGTTTTTCCATTGTATATTACTATTCTTTCAATAAAAAATTAAATTAATTCTGATAAAATATTTTCCACTTCGCATGGGTGAAACCACTTCATTGCCGGGTCTTTGCTGTACCAGGTGAGTTGTCGCTTGGCATATACGCGTGTGTTCTTCTTTATACGCTCGCGAGCGGTGATAAAGTCCATTTCGCCATCAATCCACGCAAACATTTCCTTGAAACCTACGGTATTTAGCGAGTTGAGATGTCGCTGTGGATACACACTGCGTGCTTCCTCCACAAGTCCGGCATCAATCATGGCATCAACTCGGCGGTTAATGCGGCCGAAAAGCTCTTCACGCGGCATGTCAAGCCCTATTTTCACTATTTTGAATGGTCGAGGCTTCACTTGTCCGGTGCGAAGTGAAGAATAAGGCACACCTGCCTGAAGACAAATCTCCAGGGCGTGGAGAAGTCGCTTCTCATTCTTTATATCTACTATTTTCAGATAATCAGGGTCGAGAAGTTCGAGCTGTGCAATAATGCACTCAATTCCACATTCGTGGTATTGTCGCAGCACCTTCTCGCGCACTTCGGTGCTTATGGTGGGCATCAAGTCGATTCCCTTGCACACGGCATCTACATAGAGCATCGAGCCTCCGCACATAACGGCATAGTCGCTCTTGGTAAAGAGGCTCGGAAGCAGTGCAAGCACATCAGTCTCAAATTCGGCTGCGCTGTAATAGTCGGTAATGCTCTTGAATCCCACAAAGTGGTGCTTTGCCAAGGCTTGTTCGTCGGCAGTGGGAGCTGCGGTGCCAATGGGAATCTCGCGGAAAATCTGGCGAGAATCGGCAGAGATTATCTCAGTGCCGAGCGCACGCGCTATCTTTATCGCCGCAGCAGTCTTCCCCACACCGGTGGGTCCGGCAATCACTATGAGTGTCTTTTCTTGCATCATGTTGCAAAATTAATAAAACATGGGCAAAAAAGCACACTCTAAGCTCATTTATTGCTTTATTATGCCTATATCCACATTTTTGCGCTCACGGCGATACCACAAAATAAACCACACTGCCGAAATCACGGTGCACACAGCCCCGGTAGCGTTCGATATGTCGGCACTCAGCGTGAAGCCTTCGGGCGAAATCATGATGTAGGTGCTGCACACAAGGGTCATGAAAAGAGCCGGAATCAGTGTGATATAGAAATTCTTGTGCACGCGCACGAGATACACTGTGATAGCCCACAGTGTGAAAACGGCAAGCAGCTGGTTGGTCCATGCCAAGTAGCGCCATATCATCTTGAAGCCTGCACTGCCACTGAGGCAATAGAGAAGCAGAGCCGTGGTGGCAGCAAAGATAGGAACCGACACTGCGATGCGGCGCAAAATAGTGTGCTGCTTAATCTTGAAGAAATCGGCAACCATAAGTCGCACTGCGCGCAGTGCTGTGTCGCCTGTGGAGATTGGCGCAGCAATAATTCCAAGTATGGCAAGAATACCACCCACAGTGCCGAGCCAGCTCTTCGACAGCGTGAATGCCACCGCTGCACCCGTAAATTCCTTCCCCGTTGCCGGGTCGATGATTCCTCCATGCTCTTGATAGAAACAAGTGCCGGCAGCAGCCCAGATGAGTGCCACTATGCCTTCGGTAACCATTGCTCCATAGAACACGGGGCGGCAGTGCTTTTCGTGGTCCATACAGCGTGCTACCATAGGCGACTGCGTGGCATGAAAGCCACTTATCGCTCCACACGAAATGGTTACGAACATCACAGGGAATATTGGCGAGTCTTCATAGTTAGTGCCCATGCTCTCCCACATCTCCGGAAGGTCGGGCGAATTAACGTAGAGCATCATCAATATGCCCACAGCCATAAACAGCAGTGCGGCAGCAAACACCGGATACACTTTGCCTATCACCTTGTCGATGGGCAGAATGGTGGCAATCAAATAGTAGCCAAATACCACAAGCACCCAGAACGTTAGCCCCATGGAGTCGGGAGTGAACTTGGCAAGCAGTTCGGCAGGACCCGACACAAACACTGCTCCCACCAGTATCATCAGGAACACCGAAATCACACACATCACGTCCTTCGGAATCTTGCCGAGGTAGCGGCCGATGATTTCGGGCAAACTTTCGCCATTGTTTCTTATCGACAGCGTACCCGAGAAGAAGTCGTGCACCGCACCTGCGAAAATCGTGCCAAACACAATCCAGATGAAGCACGCCGTGCCAAATTGGGCACCCATAATAGCTCCGAAGATAGGACCCAGCCCGGCAATGTTAAGAAACTGAATCAAATAGAGCTTCCAGGTGGGCAACTTGATGTAGTCGATGCCATCGTTGCGCGTAGTGGCAGGCGTAGGGCGGTCATCAGGAGCAAAAATGCGGTTCATATATCCGCCATAGAGCCAATAACCCACAATGAGAGTGAAAAGTGCTATTGTGAAAGTAATCATCGTTTTGTTTAGTATAATAGTTCAGTGCCAAAATCCACCTGCGAGCTGTTCCACCTTAATTGGCAGAAACAGTGCCCACAACAGTTGGCATAGTTTTAGAAAAATCCAGGCTATAAGCCAAAAAATTCACACCGGCATCACCTCGCAGAAATACCGATGTGTAACTTTTTGTGCCGCAAAATTAATAAATTATTCGCAATCCCCCACTATTTTCCACCACTTTTTCACCCCATAAAACCATTCAGCAGCATAAATTCTTTGTATATTTTTTAAGTGTTTCCATCTATTTTAGTGTAGGACCACATAGTATTCCAAACGATGTGTGTGTTCCGCAATTATCCTCACCTCCCTCATCATCGCGCTGATTTGCTATTTTATCAACTAAGATGGAATTTGAACACAAAATCATGAACACAGAGGGTGACTATTCGATGTATAAACGAGTTGGCGCGGAGTTGTGTTCAAATTTGTGTTAAAAGTAAAAGAAAAAGCACTTACGAATCATTTCGTAAGTGCTTGATTTATAGGCTGTGGTCCCACTTGGGCTTGAACCAAGGACCCCCTGATTATGAGTCAGATGCTCTAACCAACTGAGCTATAGGACCGGCTTTTGGGCACTCGTGGTGCTTTTAGCGAGTGCAAAGATAAGACGATTTTTCGACATTTCAAGCATTTTGGGGCGTTTTTTTCATTCTATGCCTCGTTTTTTGGCGCAAATAGGTGTCAAATAATGTCTTATGGGTCAGAACTGGAAGTAGATGAATGGCTGTATCTCGGTGCTGCGCATCTGAATGGCGAGGTAGATTGCCGCTACCATCACTGCCACATACGCCCAGAATGGCGCCCGTGCCATCAATGCCTTGGCTTGCTGCTCAAGGCGTGCCGGAGTGAAGTGGAGAAGGTAGCCGAGGGCGATGAGCGCAAACACTTTCCAGTATCCTGCGAGGAGCTGTGGAAGCAGCTCTCCGTGGAATGAGCAGGTTATTTGCGTCAGCATAGTTGCCGAATTGGTGAAGTCGGCATTGCGGAAGAATATCCAGCAGAAGCACACGAAGTGGAAGGTGATTATCACATTGAGGGTTTGCCGCCACCATGCGCCACGGTCGCCTACACGCGAGCCGGTGAGCGTAATCCACATCTTGTGCACGGCGAGAGCGATGCCATGAAGCATTCCCCACACCACGAAGTTCCACGATGCGCCGTGCCACAGTCCGCCCAGGAACATGGTGATGATGAGGTTGAGATATTGGCGCACGCGCCCTTTGCGGTTACCGCCGAGCGAGATGTAGAGATAGTCTTTGAGCCACGACGACAGGGATATGTGCCAGCGTCGCCAAAACTCGGTGATTGATGCCGACTTGTAGGGGCTGTCGAAGTTGGTGTTGAAGCGGAAGCCGAGAAGCAGGGCTATGCCTATTGCCATATCGCTGTAGCCTGAGAAGTCGCAATATATTTGCATAGTGTAGCCATATACTCCGAGTAGGTTTTCCAAGCCGGAGTAGAGCGACGGGTCGGCGAAGATGCGTTCCACAAAGTTTATGCTTATGTAGTCGCTTATCACCACTTTCTTGAATAGTCCGGTGGCAATTAGCCACACGCCTTCGCCCATCATGGCGTGTGTGACGCACAGCGGGCGGCGAATCTGTGGAATGAAGTCTTTGGCACGCACTATGGGGCCTGCCACGAGCTGTGGGAAGAACGACACATAGAAAGCGTAGTCGAGCAGCGAACGCAGAGGCTCGATGCGGCGTCGATACACGTCGATGGTGTAGCTAAGCGACTGGAATGTGAAGAAGGATATTCCCACGGGGAGGAATATGTCGAGGGCGTCGAAGTGCAGCCCCATTGCCGATGCCCACACTTCGCCGAAGAAGTTGGTGTACTTGAAGTAGCAGAGCAGTCCGAGGTTGATGGCAAGGCTCAGAGCCACAAGGAGCTTGCGCAAGCCTTTACGGTCCACTTGCTGCATGGTGCGGGCGATGATGAAGTCGCTCACTGTGACTACGGCAAGGAGGAAGAAGTAGAAGCCGCTGCTCTTGTAGTAGAAGTAGTAGGAAAAGCAGGTGACGAAGATGATTCGGGCAGTGTCGTGGCTACGGAGAGCCACATATATTGCGATGAATGCGGCAAAGAGCCACAGGAACACTCCGCTGCTGAAAATCATCGGCTCGGCTGAGTTGTAGCTGAGCAGGTGGAATAGCTGTTGCAGAATATCATTCATAGGTCATTTCCTCCTTTCCGGCATAGAACGCCTTGCGACGCTCGTTTTGTTCTTTTCCGTGTTCAATTGCATCGAAAAGCAAGCCGGCGATGCGGCGTCCGCCTTTGAAGTTGATGTGGGTGTAGTCGAGATTGGCTTCGTGAGCCTTTACCATCTCGGCAATGCTGCCATCGCCTCCCATAGCTTCATAGAGGTTCCAGAAGGCGATTCCGCTCTCGGCGGCTATAGTGTGCTGGTAGCGCACCAGGTTTTTTACGCCGCGCATGGTGTGCATTGCGCCATCCACTCGCTCGTCGCGGTCGCCGATACTCACGAGCAAGAATCCTGTGCCGGGCATGCACTCTTTGAGCTTGGCGATGGTCTTTTTCATGGCTGTGCGGTAGTAGCCGTAGTCGCGGCCGTTGGGAGTGGCAACGTTCAAGCCATAGACGAGGATTACCAGGTCGTAGTGCCGTGCGCGGTCGAAGCGGCGAAGCATATCATCGTGTACATAGCCAAGATTGCTTCCCGGAGAGCTTCGTAGCGAAAAATTGTCGAGTGTGATGCCGGCAACGTCCTCCATGGTGGCGCCATAGAAGATGGTCCGGCGGGAGCAGTGTGATGGTCGCCAGCGTATGCTGTGAATGGTGTCGGCTACAGTGAGGCACTGAATATCATCGGAAGGCATCACGGTGAACGACTGCTTGCTGCGTCCGCCATTGATAGAGGCAGTTACTGTTGCCGTGTCGGGCGAGAGCAGAAAAAGCGATGAGCGATAGCAGGTGTCGAGTCGGGAGCAATATTTGCTTTGCCCGGAGAATTGCGACCAAGCAGCGCTGTCGTTCACAAAATAATGACCTGAAATGATGCCATAGCTGCGGTTATAGCTGCCACCACCCACCGAGTTGTGGGCACTCCAGCCTGAAGCACGGTGAATCACCGAGCGGCGGAATCCGGCAATCTCCGAAGCCATAGCCACGAAGCCCACGCCGCAGCCTCCATATCGCTGTTGGAGCATATTGCGGAGGTCGGCAGTGATGATGTCGCCCTCGATGTAGCTGTCGCCAAGCACGGCAATGCGTAGGGGGCGACCGAGCGAGCCGATGCGTGAGAGAGCGTCATAGAACGGCTCCATTCCGCGACCGTCGGTGCTGAAATCCTCAATGCACGTCATTCCGGGCTTGCAAGAGTCGGTCCACACTTTCTGTTTCACCACTAAAGCAGAATCGGCAGGAAGTAGAGGCAACGAATCGCCAATGGCAGCGTCATTATCGGGGAAAAGGTCGGAGAGCAAATCCACGCGGCGCATTTCCACCCCTCCCACCGAGACATCGGGCAGAAAATGAGCAGCCAAGAGAATTGCCAGAGTGGCAAGAATCAGCCAAAGGACCCTATTTAAGTAGTCGTTCATAATAAAAAACAAAAAATAAGGTACTTTTTCGCGGGAAAAAGCCCCATCTACATTTGCAGCGACAAAGGTACATAAAAACCGCGTGATTCTACACCGGCAAGATAAAGAAAAAAATCTTTAGAGCAAAATTAGTGCAAGGCGAGAGCGCTGGCAAATAAAAACGCAAGTTTTTAAATTGACAGAGCCGAGCCGCAGCCGAATTTATCCAAAATTAGTGCAAGGCGAGAGCGCTGGCGAATAAAAACGGAAGTTTTTAGATTGACAGAGCCGAGCCGCAGCCGAATTTATCCAAAATTAGTGCAAGGCGAGCGCTCTGGCGAATAAAAACGGAAGTTTTTTGGAAATATATTTGGAATTATGCTATAAAAAGATTATGCAGAGCGAGCATTATGTTCACGCTGCATAATTATTTCTGGTGGATATATCATTGGGGAGGAGATGGCTTGGTAACTCCTTGGGGCGACCTGCAAGAGGTGGCTGTGGTCAGTCGGAGAACAGGAGGGTGTGGAGGAATTGCCACAATACCACAAGGGTGGTGGCGAAAAGGGTGGCAAGTGTGACCACATCGCGCACAAGTATGATTTGAAGATTAAGATTGCTGAGGAAATAAGCCCAACCGGCAAGGCACAGGATAATCGACAGCGCAAAAGCCACCTGCAACAGCCAGCCGAAACTGCGCTGCTGCTTCTCGGGGAGGCGGTTCATCACCTTGCGTGTGAACCACTCATTGCGCCCTGCCTCGGGAAGCTGCTCCTTGAGGAGGCGAGCCAATTCCTTATCGTCGATGTTATCGTAGTGTTTCATTGTGAGTACAAATTTATAATATATGAATGAAAAAAGCAAGAAAATCAATAGTTACTATCGCTTCATCACGCGGGCGAGTTTTGCCTTGGCGCGGCTGAGATAGGATTTCACGGTGCCTTCGGGGAGACCGGTGATTTCCACAATCTTCTTCAGTGGATAGTCTTGAATGTAGAAGAGAGTGACGAGAGTGCGCTCGGTGTCGCTTAGCACACGCATTGAGCGCCACACGTCGATATGGGCATCGACGCTGTCGGTCGCCGAGTAGCATCGGTCGCCCGAGGCGTCGTAGTAGTCATCGTCGAAGTTCTCGTCAAGGCCATCGGGGAGCGA
>ERZ1032130.234-NODE-234-length-15793-cov-5.148431_pt1 | contig 15793 bp, 9 predicted proteins | sample MGYA00517879_ERZ1032130 | MGnify/ENA primary metagenome ERZ1032130 (study PRJEB33719, sample SAMN04262597) | wastewater metagenome | biome: rural village; feature: animal feces; material: feces | host: Bos taurus | place: El Salvador | collected 2012-01-31 ...
GAAGTTTCGTTTTGAAAGTGGTAAATTTGGCGGGAAACATGATAAAAATTACGCTTGACGGCTGAAAAACGATATAAACATAACAAGAAATCACGAAGCAGGTGAAATGTCGCGGAGCATCTTGATTAACCGGCATAGCACATTGTTGGTAGTGCGGTCGATTACGCGGTCGCGTGTGCCGGGAAGGTGATAACATTCACATTCAATTCGGTCGCCACACTTGATGGCTACCCACACAGTGCCCACCGGCTTGTCGGGAGTTCCGCCACCGGGGCCTGCAATTCCCGATGTGGCGATGGCGCAATCGGTGTGCATGAGCTGTGCCACACCTTTTGCCATAGCTTCTACTGTGGGTTCATTCACTGCTCCGTGAGTGGCAAGCACATCGTCGCTCACACCAAGCACCTCGTGTTTCACGGTGTTGCTGTAGGCTACCACCGAACCGGTGAAGTAGTCGCTGCTGCCGGCTATTGCGGTGATGGCGTGAGCCACATTGCCACCTGTGCAGCTTTCGGCAGTGGATAGGGTCATGCCACGGTCGCGCAGCATATCGCCCACAATGGCTGCGAGGGGCTTGTCGTCGCAAGCAACTATTGCGTTGCCGAGCGTCTGCTTCAGTAAAATTGAGAGCCGCTCCATTTCGTCGTGTAGCACAGAGGCATCATGGTGCTTTCCGCTCAGTCGCAGGCGAATCACCCCGGGTTTGGGCAGATAGGCAAGGTGAATGAATGGGGGTATCTGCTTCTCAAAGTCGTCGAGAGTCATTGCCAGGCGCGATTCCATATAGTCGATAACCACAAAGGTGTGGTGCTCAATGTGCTCATCGGTGACAAAACGCTTGATAAGTTGCGGAATCACCTCGCGCTCCATCATCTGTTCGGTCTCAAATGGCACACCGGGCATCGACACAAGCACTTTGCCATTCTTTTCAAACCACATGATGGGTGCTGTGCCCACCTTGTTCTGGATTACGCGGCAACTCGAAGGCACCATTGCCTGGGCAGCGGTGAGGGTGTTGATTTTCAGGTGGCGCTTTTCGAGAACCTCAAGCACATTTTGCTCTACCTCGGGGCTGTGCACAAGCGCGCCGCCAAAGTAGCGGCAAAGTGTAGGCTTGGTGATATCGTCTTTCGTGGGACCCAGACCTCCAGTGGTGAGGACGATGTCGGTCTGTGCGAAAGCATCGTCGATAGCGCGGAAAATCTCCTCGCTGTCGTCGCCGATAACTTTCACGCTTCTTACGCTCCAGCCGAGCGGATTGAGGTGGCGGGCAATCCACCCCGAATTTGTGTCGGTCACTTGCCCTATCAATAGTTCATCGCCAATGGCGATAATTGAAACTTCCATAAATCAGAGAGCTTTCGGTGAATTGAAAAAATTATTGCTTTTAATCGTGGGGTGAGCCTGAATGTCATCACACTGTTACGCGGGCGAATGGTGGGAGTGAAATGTCGCAGAAGTCCTTGTTGAGATACTTGAAATAGCCTGCTACGGCCACCATTGCGGCATTGTCGGTGGTGAAAAGGCGCTTGGGAATGAAAGCCTTCAGATGGTGGCAGTCGGCATATTGCTGCACGGCATTACGCACGCCCGAGTTTGCCGACACACCGCCACCGATGGCGATAGTCTTGATGCCCGTCTGCTTCACAGCCTTTGAGAACTTGTCCATGAGAATGTCGATAATCGTCTTTTGGAGAGAAGCGGCGAGGTCGGCTTTGTTTTCCTCAATGAAATTCGGGTTTTCGGCTTTTGCATCGCGCAGAGTGTAGAGGAACGAAGTCTTCAGTCCGCTGAAGCTATAGTCGAGACCGGCAATGTGTGGCTTGCTGAAGCGGAAACGCTTAGCGTCGCCCTCAGCAGCAAGACGGTCGATGAATGGACCGCCGGGATAGGGTAGCCCCATCACTTTGGCACACTTGTCGAAGGCTTCACCGGCAGCATCGTCGATGGTCTGTCCCAGCACCTCCATCTTGTAGGGTGAATCCACACGGATAATCTGCGAGTTACCGCCCGAAATAAGGAGGCAGAGGTAGGGGAACTCAGGCACTTCGCTGTCGGGCGATTCCTTCACGAAGTGCGAAAGCACATGCCCGTGCAGGTGGTTCACATCGAGCAGCGGAATGTCGAGAGCCAAAGCCAGCCCCTTGGCAAACGATGTGCCCACAAGCAGCGAGCCGAGCAAGCCCGGACCGCGGGTGAAAGCAATTGCGCTAAGGTCGGATTTCTCGATGCCTGCTTGCCTGATGGCTTCCGACACCACAGGTACAATGTTTTGCTGGTGGGCACGCGAGGCCAGCTCGGGCACCACGCCGCCATAGGCTTCGTGTACTTTCTGGCTTGCAATCACGTTGCTCATCAGCACCCCGTCTTTAATCACAGCCGCCGAGGTGTCATCGCACGACGACTCAATTCCAAGGATTATTACGCTCATATATTTATATTGTTTTTTCAGTCAACTAAAAAATGCAGCTTTGCGCAAGCTATAATGTTGCTGTTTATTACACACACAAAAGCACGGCAGAAGAGCCCCGCTCCTCTACCATTGCCGAAATTCACTGCGAATTTACATCTTTTTCCTCAATTTCCCTACAAATTTCTTAAATGACTTCTTCACAAGCGAGCATTTCGGTGCCGCGATACACCACAATCACTTTGTGGAGGGTGGTGTTGCCGATGTTTTCGCCTACGGTAACAGTGTCGGCATAACGACATACCTGATTGCGGGCTTGTGCGATGGCTGAAGCCTCGTTTTCGCTTGTGGCATTGCTCTTTAGGTATTTAAGCTCAATAATATAGGAATGCTGCATATCGGTGTAAATCTCGTGAAGCGGACGCAGGAAGATGTCGGCGTAACCGCCTTGGGTGTCGAGTTCAGAGATGGGGCGATAGAATGAGCACTGGCTGGTGAGTGCTAGAGTGTAGCCGTGAACGAAAGCCTCGCCTTTGAGCTTGTCGCGCTGAGAAGCGTAAGTGTGCAGGCTGTCGGCAATATATTGGAAGAAAGGCTTGAAATCGCCAAGATATGCCATGAGTTGCTCCTTCTTGCGAAGGTCGTAGCTGTCGTAGCGCAGGTTGTTGTCGCGGTAGTTGTCGAGAAGGTAGGTATATACCTGTTCTCGTACAACCTCGTTGGGAATAACAAATTTTGTATCGCCCATATATGTTCCGCCCAATGTCACCATGCCGAAGTAGAACAGAAGGCTGATGAAATTGTCGTTGTTGGCAATGCTCTCTGCCGGGAAGCCCGGTTTTAGCTCACCTGTGATAAAGCCTTGCGACACGAGGCGCTGAATTACCGATGCATCATGTGCAAACTCTTTGTCCTTGCGAATGAGCATTCGCAGCTTGTTGTAGTCAATGCGAATGTTGTCTTCAAGTAAGCGTTCTGGGATTGTACACCCATTATCAATGTAGCTAAATAGGAAGTATAGCACCATGTTGGAGTTGTACATGGTTGTCTTTCCGTAAGCTTGTTTGGCGAAGCAGTAGTTGTCGTACCACGGCTTCATTGTCGCTATCAGTTCGTCGATACTATGGTTGAAATGAGCGGTGGAGGAGTAGTAGGTGAGCATGTCGCGCACTTCCTGCTCGGTGAAACCTACCATTTCATTAAACTCATAGGAAAGAGAGTAGTTTGTGCCGATGTTGAATCCGCTTGTGAGGTCGTCGAGGGTAACCGGGCTGACTCCCGTGACAAATACACGTTCAATTGAAGAGTATGTCCCCGATTTTATAGTGTCGAAGAAAGTGCGTAGATAACCGGTTCCGTGCGTTTCGCTCTTGTATTCTTGCAAGCGGGCAGCATCGGAGAGAATGTTGTTGGTGAAATGGTCATACTCGTCGATGAATAGGTAAATCTTCAGTCCGGCTTCTTTGCATATTATATACAATTGTTCGAGTTGTTTCACACAACCATGTTCGGCCATGACCTTCTCGCGTGTCCCTTCAGGAAGAAGGGAGTGGTAGATTCTACAGAATGATTCAAATGCAATGGAGCAGTGAGAGTCGAGCGAGCTGCGGTAGTTGCCAAGCTCGGCATCGATTACGGCAAAATTCAAGTGTATCACAAGAAACTTGTTGTGCAGGGGTGTTGGGTGTTTACCTACATACAAGTCGCCATAAAGCCTCTCAAACTTGTCGGCTTGGTTGATGTCGTAGTAGTGCTGGAGCATCGACATGGTGAGGCTTTTCCCGAATCGGCGAGGTCGAATGAAGAAAAAGAATTTATTGGCATTCTCCACTTTCTCAATAAAACGGGTCTTATCCACATAGTAGCAATCGTCTTCGCGTACGGCTACGAAGTTCATCATGCCATAAGGTATGCGCTTTCGCTTCTCTGTTACTGCTTGCTGTTCCATAATCACAAGAATGTTGGATATGCAAAGATAGTGCAAATATTTATTTGCGCCCAAAAATTTTCAGTGAAAAAAGAGATTTGAAAATCAGAAGCGGAAGCCGGCTACGAAGTTGAGGTATTCAATGGAATTGAAGAAGTTGTAGCGGCGGCTTGAATACCAGTGAAGATCCATCTTGGAGAGCATTCCGGCAAATAGCTGCTTATGGTTGTAGATAAACGACATTTTTGCCTTGATGTTGGTGGAGAAAATGTTGTTTTCGCCTTCTTCCGACTCATCGGTGCAGTGCTTGAAGCCGAGCGAGGGCAGTGCAGTGATATTAAACAGCCAATGCTTGCCCATCACGCAGTTGAAGCCATATCCAATGAGGAAACAGTAGTCGTAGTAACGGAAACGGTATTTCAGATTAGTGCTGAAATCGGGCAACACGGCAATCATTGAGTTTGGCAGATTGGAGAAGTCGAGCGATACATCTTGAGATGATATTGTCACTCCTGCGATAAGAGATCCGGCACTGCGCTTCTGAATCTTTGAGAAGTTGTAGGCAGCCCCTTGTGAATACTTTTTGTTATTGAAAAAGTAGTAAATATCGGCGCCATAGCTTTCGAGCTGCATGTCGTTGAGCGGGTGATTAATCCACTTGCCGTTTTTATAGTCGCCAAAACGGCGAATCTGTGTGGAACCTGTATTTCTCGCATAATAAATGTCGGCGCAAATCAGTGCGCAGCTGAAGTTGAAGTCCCACTTTTTGTGCGTGATAGGCTTCCCACCAAATACGTTATCGACGTCGAACATATATCCGGCGCTGACAGCCATATAGGCAATTGAGGCACCAAGGTTGTAGCACACGTTCGACATGATGCGCACCGGGGTGCTTTTGGGGAAGTGCAGGTCGTAGTTGTCAATCCAGTTGTCGCTTTTCGCCATCAGTTTCCAGCGTTTGCCGGTGCCGACCACATAGTCAGGGTCGTAGGTGTTGAAAGTGCGGTCAGCCCAGTTATATACATCGACGCAGAATTTCACGAACTTGGGATATACGATTGTCTCGTCCTTGAGGTCGAGCTTGCCTTTGAGCAGCATTTTCTTCCAGTAGTCCTTGTCGGTGCGTCGAAGGCTGTCGGCGATGCGCTTGTCGATTTCGTTCTGGCGGTCGTCGATGCCGTCGTGGTCAGCGTCGATGAAGTAGTCGGGGAGAGGTCGGGTTGCGACGGTGTCGATAACAATCGAATCGTTGTCGGCAGCCCATAGGGCAAGGTTCGGAAAGATGAGCAACATTGCGAATAGGAGTGTTCTCATTGTTGCCCCTCCTTTCTGACTACGGTGATGGAGTCGGTTTTGACAGAGTCGGCTTCAGTGAACGGTGTCGGTATCACGGCGTTCACGGATTTTGCCGGAGATTTCTTGAGGAAGTCGAAAAGGCGGTCGAAATCGTGCTTGAACACCACGCCTATACCCTGAGTGGTGAGGGCGCTCTTGATGTAGTAGTTCTGGTCGTTGAAGTGGTTGTAAGCCTTGAAGCGAATGTTGCCGTTCTTTGTGAGCAGATACTCTATATCGAAGTCGCCTATGAAGTTGGAGTTTCGGGTATTCATCGTGTTGTCGCGGTAGCCGAAGTTGCCGTTAAAGAGCAATCGGTTGTTGAGCAGCTGGCTCGACAGGGCAAGCTCCACCTCGATGTCACTGAAGTCGCCCTTGTCGCTGCGGAAGTTAGGCGATATGCTCCAGTTTTCGCTGAGTTGACCGAGTACGCTGCTCAGTTGCGATGATATGGTAGATGATGCCACCGAGGCAAGCTCATTGTTGCGCACCGAGGTCGCCCCCATGTATTCAGGTGTATAAAACCTGTTGAGCGCAAGCAGATAGATAATCTGGCGGTTCATCATATCGTCGGTGCTGATAACACTCTTCACTTTGCGGTATGCCTCGGAGGTGAGAGTGGGGAACTCGAGGTCGAAGTTGATTTCGGGCTCGTTGATGCCGCCTGTCACCTTCAGCAAGGCATGTACAGGCACATTGGTGCGGTTCATGTCTTTGTCGGTAGAGAACGACTCATCGAGGTCGGAGAGGTTGGCATTGACCGAGTAGGAGGCGGTGACGTTGAGCTGGGCGTCAAACGGGTCGCCATTGAAGCTGATTACGCTACCCTCCTGAATCGTGAACTCGCGCACGATTATATCCTGGAGCGTGAAGTTGTAGCTTCCTTTCTCCAGGGTGTAATCACCTATCATGGTGAGCTTGTCCTCTGAGCTGTTGTAGTTCATGCGCAGGTTGCCCTGACCGGTTGCCTTGATGCGGTCGCCACCTACAGGATCCATCACGAGCACCATTTGTGCCTGAGGCGTGATTTCAGCCATGAGGTTGATATTGTATCGGGTGGCTGAGGTGTTCTCGGTCTTTTGCTGCCCATTGCGGATTTCGCGCACAATTTGAGGAATGGTGTCGGTCTCGGCATCGGTTGTAGCCTTCTTGTGGGTGTCAACGAAGGTGATGAAGTCGTATTCGGTGGCAAGTTCGGCATCTGATAATACAAAAGTGAAGCGGCTGTTGGCTGTGGTGCGCATATTCACATCAATATCGACCGATCCCGGTTCTCCTTTCACGAATGCAGCCCCGTCGCCATAGATTTTGCCATACCATCGCTCGGATAGTTCGGGAGTGACATTATAGCAGAGCAAGCCGCGGGCATCGGTAATCTTGAAGTTGAACACCGCATCGTGGAAGAAATTGTGTGAAACGAAGCCGTCGAGGCGAGCAGTGTGCCCTTCGAGGTCGCGCAGAGTGATATCGTCGAGCAGGATTTTACCCGGAATGATATGGATTGAGTCGCCGCTTGCCTCATAGTAGGTGTTGGTGTAGTCGAGTTTCATCTTCTAGCGGTCGGCATAGATGTCGCCATAGAGATTTATTCGCTTGAAGTTGCCATAGAGGCAGGCAAATCCCGAGGCCTCACCCTCAATGTCGCTTGTAAAGGCACTCATGAAAGGCTTCATGAACTTCACATCGACCTTATTGGTGCGGAACTCGAAATACAGTGAGTCCATAGTGGGGAAAATAGCTCCGGAGATTGCCGATTTCAAGCCATTGGGCTGGGTAATATCGGCATCGATGGTCACGGCACGGGCATCGTTGTCCCAGCGGCTTACGATGTCGGTGTTGCCAAGCACGGCGCCATTGTAGGCAAGCCCATCAACGTGCAGCTTTGGAGTGGAAAGTTTAGGGTCGTCGGAATAGACGTGAGTGGCATAGAGGCGTCCGGTAGCGCGTCCGCCGAACATCACATTGTCGATAGCGAGCGTTTCAAACACATAGTCGAGATTGATGTCGCTAAGGTCGATGCACATCTGCGACATTTCATCGTCGGAAACTTCGCCGTCGATTGATATATATTGCTTGTCGCAGCTTGCGCAGAATCCGTCAACGGCTACGTTGCGCCCCTCAACCTTAACCTTGGCAGGGTGCATCTGCCACACGGTGTCATTGAAAATCATGCGTGTGGGATTCACGTCGATATCGGCGCAAAGGGTTTTCTTTTCGTCGTCGGCACGTGAGAGGAGTGTGGAAACATTCACATTGCCGGAGAACTCGGTGTCGCGATCTACGTGCCAGCGCACATCGGTGTCGATGCGGTCCATTATGGCATTCATGTCGATGTTGAGGTCCATCTTGCCTTTTTTCAGCGGCATTCGGGTGTGAGCTGTAAGAGCCAGATTCTCTCCATCGTCGCCAATGGATAGGCGTGCCCATGTGTTCTCGATGATTTTGTTTTTCTGCAACAGATATGGCGCGTTTATATTGAGGTCGGCGTGTCCATACCGGTCGTTCACGCTTCCGCTGATAGTTATGGGCACGATGATGTTTATAGGCAGTTTGAGGAATGAATTGATTTCTTCGGGTACTGAAATGTTGAGGCTATATGAGAAATCGTTGCAGCGGGCACCGGGCTGGAGCGTTATCTCCTTTGTATCGATAATCGAGGGCATTGCAGCGGCTACCATATTATTGATGGCTTTGCCGATGTTGCGCCAGTTGAAACTGCCGGTGACCTCGCCATTGACGATGTCGGAGTTGATGCTTATAGACTGTGTTCCATTGTCGTCGATGAGAGAATTGACGATAACGTCGTTGATGTGCACACCCTTGTCGTCGGCATCGGTGAAATTGATATTGTGCAGCATGATGTTGCCCACAGCCTCATAGATGTCGTGAGCCGACAGCGAAGCTTCGGCATCAAAAGCAAGATTGTGATTGGGATGCTTGTCGTTGAGGTTAAGGTTGGCGAAGTTTATGTCGCTTGCATGAGCCTGCAACTCGAGCTGCATTTCGTCGCCATCATTGGCATAGCTGCCCGAAGCCGAGAGCTTCAGATTGGGGTCGTTGATGCTCAGTACACCTTCATATAGGTCTTTGCTTATGTTGAGGTCGGCAACTATATCGCTGTAGCGGTAGCCTTTGAAATCAAAGTGATTCACTTTGCCGGTGCCTGTACCCGAAACGTCGTTGCCGCGACGTGTGACATCGACTGTGACATCGACCGAAGCAGAGCCAAGAAGCTGCTCTTTATCGAGCATTCTGCCAATGTTGAAGCCATCGGTGGTTACGGCACCCTTGTAGCTCTGCACGCCGTTATGGCGGTTTTGTGCAAACACGCCGTTGAGCTTCACCGAGCCGAGCGAAGTGTTCACATCTCCCGAGAAGTTAAGCCTTTCGGGAGAACCCTTAGCTGCACCATTCACGCGAATGTTTCCACATTGCTTGATTATGCGGTCGGCTTGTGGCGACAGGCGGGTGAAATTGCGCGTAATAGAGGCTATTTCGTTGGCATCGGCTTTCACATCGAGATGGGCAAGGTTGAATTGAGCGAGTTCCTTGTCGGTGATGTGTTGCAGCTCGCCACGCATAGATAGCATGATGCGGTTATCTTCGGTAGTGACTGAGATAACCGGAACGTCGAGCTGCTGCAAGTTGCCTCGGATAGAGGCAGTTATATTCATTTTGCGGTCGAAGTCGCTTAGCTGTGGCACAAATCCGGCGAGGTCGCTCGGAGTGATGTAGCAGTTTGCCACGTCGAGGTTGATGGGTGTAGTCGATAGCTCTTTGCCTAAGTTTTTCAGCTCGCTATAAGTGAGCTTGAAATTGTCGATTGCCACGAGCGATTGGGGCAGCTCAATGCGCAGGTTTTCCACCTCTAAGGCTTGCTTCCCGATTTTGGTATTGGCGGCAATGTTGGTGAGTGTGAATCCGCAGCGCTCGCGCATGGAGAGTCGCTTCAACTCTATGATGAAGTCGTCGTTTTTCAGCCGTGGAATAGCCACGTCGGCACGCAAGTTGCTCACTGCGATGTGGTTGGGGTCGAAGCGATCGTGTTTTTGTGGCTCACACAGCACGTCATAGCTTAGGCGGCTGCGCCTGAGCACAATGTTGTAGATTTTCAGATCGAAGCGAGTGGGAGGCTTGGTGGTGTCCTTGGGACTGAGTGCATCGATGATGAATTGCAGATTTGTGGGCGATTGCTTGTCGGGGCGTGTGATGTGCCCGTTGAGGCCGATAAGTTCGGCATAGGTGAACACGATGCGGCGACGCACCACCAGATTGTAGATGCTGAAGCCGGCACCGAGCTTATCTACTTTGAGCAGTGTGTCGCCCTTCTGGTCGGGGACAACCACATTTTGCAGCACCACTTCGTTGAACGGAGCGATAGAGAGCTTGCCCACCGACACCTCGGTGTGGAGTAGCTTCGACAGTTCGGTTTCGCCCACGCGTTTCACCTTATCTTGCACCTGTGGCACCGAGAGCACGATATAAAGAATCACATAAAGCCCAACCATGGCGGTCAAACCTGCCACGAGAAGGCTCCTGATGATTTTATATATTAGCTGCAAGATTTTCATCTGTCGATATGTAGGTCTTTTTTAGTGGGTTTTGATCAAATGGGCTTATTTCTCGCTTTTGAGTCGCACAGCTATCATGTCGCACTCTGCGAGCCACAATGCTGCCGAGGCATCGCTTGGCATGCGCCAGTCACCGCGTGGCGATAGGCTCACGCTACCCACCTTTGGCCCGTCGGGCAGGCACGAACGCTTGAATTGCTGCTGGAAGAAGCGGCGATAGAATTCGCGCAACCAACGTAGAATGAAAGGCTTGTCGTAGATGCCCTCGTAGGCAATGGCACATAGGGTGAATATTTTCTCGGGGCTGAAACCCAATCGGATCATGTGGAAGAGGAAGAAGTCGTGCAGCTCGTAGGGACCCACGAGGTCTTCGGTCTTTTGCTTGATATTGCCTTTTTCGTCGGCAGGAATCAGCTCAGGGCTGATGGGCGTATCCACAATATCAAGAAGGGTGTCGCTTGTGGCTTTGTCGGAGGCAAAGCCGGTGAGGGCAAACCAGCGCACGAGATATTTCACAAGCGTCTTGGGAATGCTTGCGTTCACGCCATACATCGACATGTGGTCGCCGTTGTAGGTAGCCCAGCCGAGTGCCAGCTCAGAAAGGTCGCCGGTGCCGAGCACAATGCCACCACACTTGTTGGAGTAGTCCATAAGAATCTGTGTGCGCTCACGAGCTTGCGAGTTTTCGTAGGTGATATTGTGATTATTGATATCGTGGTCGATGTCGGCAAAGTGCTGCTTCACGGCATCGACGATTGATATTTCCTTGATTGTTACGCCTAAGGCGCGCATAAGCGTCAGAGCGTTGTTATATGTGCGGTCGGAGGTGCCAAATCCCGGCATGGTGATACCGATGATTCCGCTGCGGTCGAGTTTCAGCCTGTCGAAGGCCTTAGCTGCCACAAGCAGTGCGAGAGTGCTGTCGAGACCGCCCGACACCCCCACCACGAGACTGTTGCAGTGAATGTGGTCGAGACGACGCATAAGTCCGGCAACCTGAATGTTGATAATCTCCTCGCAGCGGTCGTTGAGAATCTGCTCATCGGAGGGTACAAAAGGATGACGGGAAATGGGGCGCATCAACACTCCGTCGAAAGGCTTCAGTGGACCATAAGAGATTTCAATTTCCTCATATTCAGGTGCGAGGCACTTACTGTCGGCAAAACTTGTTGCTGTGATACGCTCGTTGTTGAGCATCTGTATGTCGATGTCGGCGATAGCTCGGGTACCTTCGGTGCTGAACCGCTCACCTTCGGCAATCACGCGGCCATCTTCGGCCACCACTGCATTACCGGCAAACACCAGGTCGGTGGTCGATTCGCCATATCCCGATGAGGCATAGACGTAGGCTGCGCGGCATCGTGCCGACTGCTGCTTGATAAGCGACATCAGGTAGCCGTGCTTCCCTATCAGCTCATTTGAAGCCGAAAGGTTAAGAATGACATTGGCACCGGCAATTGCAGCCAATGACGCAGGAGGAACTGGAGTCCACAGGTCTTCGCAAAGCTCAATAGCCACTTTCATGTCGCTGTAAGTGAAAAGCAGGGTGGGAGAGATGCGAGCCTTGATTCCGCACAAATCCACATAATCGGCATCGAGCACCGTTGCCGATGCAAACCATCGCTTTTCATAGAACTCCTTGTAGTTGGGAAGGTAGGTCTTAGGTACAATGCCGAGAATGTTGCCTTTGTTGATGGCGACAGCGCAGTTATATACGGCTCCACGGCATCGCAGCGGAGCGCCCACCACGAGCAGTGCGTCGATGTCGGCAGAGTCTTCCATTAATTCGATGAGGGCACACTCGGCGGCATCGAGGAGCGTGCTTTGGTGGAAAAGGTCGCCACAAGTGTAGCCTGTTATGCCTAACTCGGGCGTTACAATCACCCGTGCACCTTCATTTGCAGCCTTTGTGGCTTCTTCAATGATTTGCAATGCATTGTAATCACAATCGGCAACTTTCACTTTTGGCACAATTGCCGCAACTCTCATCAGTCCGAAATACATATCTAAGAAAAGTTATAGTTTTTTTCAAATAAAGCACACCAATCAAGCCTCATATCCGCGCTAAATCTGCAGGCTACAAGGCGAAACTCGGTATATTAACTGCAAATATAGCTATAATTTGTCATTTTTCAATGCAAGAACCACATTTTCCACCATTTTTGACGATAAGAAAGACAATATTTGTTGCCTGAAAGAATGGTGAAAAAAAGAGGAGCTTCATCACTGAAACTCCTCTTGTGTGACTCCTACAGGATTCAAACCTGTAACCTTCTGATCCGTAGTCAGATGCTCTATTCAGTTGAGCTAAGGAGCCGTTTTGCGACTGCAAAGTTACAAATTATTTTTCAAATACAAACTTTTTCCCTAAATTTTTTTCAAAAAAATTTTGATTATGATGGCAGATCATCAAAATAGGGCAAAAAAGACCCTGCCACATGGCTGTGCAGCAGGGTTAATTATTTCACGAGTTATGGCCGTGCCAGCATTTGGCATTAATGAGAACGCCTTGAAAGGTGCCCATTATTAATGCTGCTCGTTAATAATTTTGAGCGTTGATTTCAAAGTAGCTCTTCGGGTGTGCGCAAACCGGGCAGATTTCAGGGGCTTTTTTGCCAACGACAATGTGTCCGCAGTTACGGCATTTCCAGATGGTATCACCCTCACGAGAGAATACCATGCCCTCTTCGATGTTCTTCAGGAGTGCGAGGTAGCGCTCCTCATGGTGCTTCTCGATAGCTGCGACACCGCGCATTTTTGCGGCGATTTCGGTGAATCCTTCTTCTTCAGCCTCTTTTGCCATACGATCATACATATCGGTCCACTCATAGTTCTCTCCCTCGGCAGCAGCCTTGAGGTTAGCCATAGTGTCCTTGATTGCACCACCTTCAAGATACTTGAACCACAACTTTGCGTGCTCTTTCTCATTCTGGGCTGTTTCCTCGAAGAGCGCGGCTATCTGCTCGTAGCCATCTTTCTTTGCCTTCGATGCAAAATAAGAATATTTATTGCGTGCCATTGATTCGCCGGCAAACGCGTCAAGCAAATTTTTCTCGGTTTTAGTTCCTTTTAATTCTTTCATAATCTCTTGTTTTAATAAGTTGTTTCAAATATTTTGAATAATAATTGTAACCTATGTAGTCCCTCTTTTTATGGTAGCAACATATCCGGCTACAATTTGCATTGCAAAGATACGAATGTTTTAACTAATTAGATACTTAATAATTATTAAAAGTAGTTTCAGATATGTTAATATACTAGGCCCTATTTTACTAATACAGCCTTTGTTGCGCCAAGTGTGCACACAACGTAATATCCGGCCGGCATATCAACCACGGTGTCGCCATTAGCAATTATCTTCTTCACAAAGCGGCCCATGGCGTCGAAAATCAGTATATTGCCAGTGGCATTAGCTATCACCACAGCACCTTCAGTGCCGTAGATTGTAGTGCTACGCTCTCCATTCATTGTCTCTATTCCAGTGGGAGTTGAAGGACCTTCAGAGGCTGTAACTTCAAATGTGTAAAGCGCATTAGGTGTAGCGATAGTATATGAACCTTGATCCAATACATCAATCATGGCATCATTTTCAAAAACGACATTAGTCACACTGCCGTCGTGCACCAGGCTGTAAGTGCTCACGCCGTCACATGTGAGAATCACATACTCTGCACCCGGGTAGGAGTGTCCATCTTTCAATTCTTCTGTGTTGTATTCACACTCTACGGTAGCTGTAACGTTATTTCCTGTGAGTTTCTTGTAGAGTTGCACGTTGTTGTAACTGGTATATCCGTCATTTTCATTATAGTTGTCTTGGGAATAATTACCGAATGTTTCAGCCGATGCCGACCATAATAACATTCGTGTAGCACTATTGCTATCCTTTATTATGGCGTAGATTCCATCGAATGTAATGCTTACGTCTTTTTGGTTAATACCGATTGATGTGCCGGTAGAGCTTAAATCTACATATTCACCGGTAGCGCTGTCATACATATAGTATTTGCCATACGTAGAGCCTTCTTTCAGCAAATATACGCTCGCTTCACTATTCTCGGCAAGACGGCAAGCGCCGTTTACATCTTCATCAACTCCTTTGCGTTTATTGCCATCGGATGTAGGCAATCCCATGACTTTCCCGCCCTTTTCAGTGACAACAATCACCTCATCGCCGGCGTTGATATCGCCTGTGTTATCTACACGCGAGAAAACACCCTTGATGGTCTGGGAATTTTGGCGGGTAAATGTTGCCTCACATGCATCGCTCACCTCTAAGATAGCGCCGTCGGCATTGTATGCCACTAATGCCGAGATTGTAGCAGTGCCGGTTATTTGAAATGTAAAGGGATTTGATGTCACAGATATATCTCGGGTGCTTTCACCTTCAGTCACCTTACATTCCATAATTAGCTTTGAGAAATCGCTGTATTTTGATGATATCGTGACATCGAGCGTTTCGGTATAGAAGTTTCCCTTTGAATCGACGGCGGCAGTGATCGATGGAGCTTCAGCTTTAAGCACATATTCAGCTGTCACCTCGTTGCTGAAGTTGGTGCCATCGGTTGCAATTGCTCTTATTGTCTGGGAGAGTTTTATGGGAATGGCACTCACACCGTCCCACACTTCAAAGCCGCTGTTGCCTTTGAGGTTGACTGAGGCATCACTGGTGTATCTCACGCTTACGCCTTCCTCAAGGTTGCTGAATGTAAGGTTCTGAGCTTCATCATAAGTGCCGGGTGCAACCGAAAATTCAGGATCATAAACTCCGGTAGCATCTTCATAATTAATTGTAACCGAATAGATATATACGGAGTTGGCTGTAACATTGACGGTGAGAGCTACTTTGCCCGATTGAAGTGTCTCGGGGGTGAAAACGGCATCTCTTAGTGTCCTTCCGTTTTCGCTTGGTGCAACCACATCATAACTCATGGCTTCATTATCGCCAATTTTTATCTTGATGGTGCCTTTGCCTGCTGATTTATTGGTGCAATGCCGCACAACAACACTGCTGATGTCGGAGAATGCAACAGGACTCGTTGCCTTTGCTCCTGAATTAGAAGTTGTCACCTGAACTCCAAGTTCATTGATGAAACTTGTGCCGGCTTTTGTTACCGACCAGTTGGCGGCGTTGCCATCATCATCAGTCGCAGCCCAATTTTTTGAATTAAATGTGTAGGTGACCGAGCGAGTGATGGCTTGTGCACCGATGATGCACGAAAAAATAGCAAAAATGACTAAAAATACTTTCCGTTTCATTTCCGATAAATGTTAATTAATGTATTATATAATGATATTTTCAGGATTTTGGGATTTGTGTGATAATCGAGGCGTCATTCCATCGCAATAGGGCGATTTCAGAGTTGAGAAATTATGCCAATGGGCAAGCCGGTGATATTGGCAATCTGTCTTTCGTCCATTCCGGCATACTTCAGAGCTTTTGCTGAGTCGCATAATGCTTTCATCTGCACCTCAAGCTGGGCGCTTTGCTCTTCAAGCTGGGCGCTTTGCTCTTCAAGCTGGGCGCTTTGCTCTTCAAGCTGGGCGCTTTGC
>ERZ1032130.235-NODE-235-length-15766-cov-6.148877_pt1 | contig 15766 bp, 19 predicted proteins | sample MGYA00517879_ERZ1032130 | MGnify/ENA primary metagenome ERZ1032130 (study PRJEB33719, sample SAMN04262597) | wastewater metagenome | biome: rural village; feature: animal feces; material: feces | host: Bos taurus | place: El Salvador | collected 2012-01-31 ...
AAAAACCTTCTTTAATGAGTTATAATAAAAGTAACTTATGAAAGGTGGTAAATCCTATGTCTTTTCGTACCAATGATTGCCAACAAATTGTGTTTTATAATGGGCTGAAGAATGAACCGGATAGAAGAATCGTATTCCATATTTATTGCAACAGTCAGGAAATATGCAATAGATCAAATGATGAAACTAGAACTTGCAATATCGAAGGCAATTGATGAATGTATTCAAAAGAATGTTTTGCGGGATATTCTGAGTAATCAGAGAGGAGCGGTTATGAATTATATACTGGAATCTTTTGATAAAGAAATCTATGAACGTGATTTGAGAGAGAACATTCGAAATGAAGTAATTGCGGAAGTCAGAGAAGAATTGATGGATGTGATTCGAAGTGAAGTGGAAACAGAGGTACGCAACAAGGTTAAAGCAGAAGTGGAAACAGAGGTACGCAACAAAGTTAAAGCAGAAGTGGAAACAGAGGTACGCAACAAGGTTAAAGCAGAAATAAGAAATGATTTGATCAAGGATTTATTGGAAAAAGGGGTTTCAGCAGAAATCCTTGCAGCATATTTGCCGGATAATGCAGAAGAACTTTAAGAAAAGTTTGGGGAGCAATTGCTCCCCAAATGTGTTTTACAGTTTTCTCTTTAGCATATCCGGATTTGTGGCATATTCCAAAGCAGTTTCCTTTGTGATTTTTCCGGCCTTACAGAGATTCCAAAGGCTGTTGTCCATAGACATCATATCTTCCTTATTAGAAGAATAAAGAGCTCCTTCGATTTGAGGAATCTTATTTTCACGAATCATATTTCGAATGGCAGGAGTAACTGTCATAATTTCAAATGCCGCCACCTGCTGTCCATTTACATCAGGAACCAGCTGCATGGAAATGACGCCTTGCAGCACCATGGAAAGCTGTGTTGCAATCTGCCCTTGTTCAGCTGCAGGGAAAACATCGATAATTCTGTCGATGGTATTTGCAGCTCCCAGCGTATGAAGCGTAGAAAAGATGAGATGTCCCGTTTCTGCGGCAGTCATAGCTACACTGATGGTTTCATAATCACGCATTTCTCCAAGTAAAATAACATCCGGACTTTGACGTAAGGAGGCACGGAGTGCAGTTACATAGCTTTCTGTATCGATGTTAATTTCACGCTGACTTACAATGCTCTGATTGTGTCTGTGAAGATATTCCAGAGGATCTTCCAGAGTAATGATATGCTTCTGCTTATTATTGTTGATATAATCAATAATACAGGCAAGGGTTGTGGATTTCCCTGATCCTGCAGGACCAGTCACCAATACCAGTCCTTTTGATAAATCTCCGGTGTGGATAATGCTGTCAGGAATTCCAAGCTCTTCCGGTGATGGCAATGAGAATGTGATAATACGGATGACTGCAGATAAAGTACCACGCTGTTTGTAGGCATTTACACGAAATCTGGAAAGCCCGGGAATCGCAAAGGAGAAATCATCATCTCCAACAGTCAGCAGCTTATCAAAGCTGGCATGGTTATCTAATTCATAAATCTGGCGCAAAATTTCTGACGTATCACCTGGCATCAGCTTCTGATCAGATTTTTTTATAATCACACCTTCCTGGCGATAGGATACCGGAAGTCCGGCAACAATGAAAATATCGGAAGCGCCTTCTTGCACTGCCTGTGATAATAATTCTTTTACATCCATAAAATAGACCTCCCTTTGATTAGTTACTTCCAAGAACCGGAAGTGTAGGATCTGCTGTCCATTCTTTAGTGGAAATTTGCAGCCATGAGTGGATGAAGTAGTTATTTTCTGTATCAGAGCGACGTTTGAGAATCACCTGTAAATGTTCGTTTTCATTAATTGGTACAGAATATTCGATAGAATCTTCTGTGTGACCTTCCGTTTCTATGTTTGCATAGATTTCCTCGGCCTCGTTACAAGCCTCATAATAGGACTTTGTACGGTCAGCTTTTTGCTTGCTGTAATCATAATCTCTTAATGCACTGGAAAGGGATAATATGGCGAAGATCACCATGCAAAGCAGGATAAATATCACAAGCATAAAGGATGTTCCCATGTTGATTGGTGGATAGGAGGATTTCTTTTCTTTCATTTAATTAATTACCCTCCAGATCAACATATTTTTTGATGGATAAATCGTAGATACATTCTTCGGATGTAACTACCTGAATATCTGCAGTTTCAAAAGAGCCATCTTCAGAAAAGTCTGCAATGACCGTATAAATGGCTTCGTTTTTATTACATAAAGACCAGTCTTTGTCATAAAAGAACCGGTAGTAATCGTCATTTTTTATTCCATCAGGATATTGTTTTTCAAGAATCTCAAAAGGATTTTCCTGATTTCTAAAAATTTCAGCAACAGAGGATGCTGCGGATACCGCATGGTTTAACCGGATGCTTTCATGCTCAAGAGTATTGGATTTTACAAAAATGCGCACACAAACAGTGGATGCCAGACTGAAAAATAAGATGGCGATGATCAGTTCCATTAAAAATAAACTGGAACGTCTGGTTGGCTGTTTGTTCATGTAAATTCTCCTTTCGATATGGTTTTTCTAATTTGCTTCACTATGCAGACTGATGATCACGGAATCGGTAGTTCCATCAGATGCAGTACTGCTGAATTTCAACAGTCCCTCAGAAAGTTCTTCCATATCCAGATGTTCTATTTCCATGATCGCAGTGCCGGACTGCGGGGAAACATCGATACCCTTCTGCAAAAAGATTTCTTTTAATTCACCATCCACTTCATAGATATAGGTGATAAATGCTGTATCTGAAAAGGTCTGTTCGATGGCAAGGGCTTCATGACCGTCAAATTCATCCACGCAGATGCGGTCCGCCCCTTCCCTGTCATTTTGACGGATCTTTGTTGTGATATAAGATAAGCTGGTAGTCTGTTCAAACTGCGAAGCGGAATTTGTTACAATATTTTGATAAATGTTCGCAGAAAACAGCAGTACAGTGATAGCTGAAGCGCAAAATACAAAAAACAATGCAATTGGAAATATAAAATCTATCGTGTGCTGATAGTTTTTTTTCATGGGGATTCCTCCTGCTTTTCGATGATGGTAACATCAGGGAAGATATTTTCTCCCAAAGCCTGATAGTCTACAAAATATTTGTCGGTATCATAGGAAATATGATAATGTTCTTTTAAGTAATCAAGACTTTCCGGGTAAAAACCATTGGTCGCATAGCAGTGGGAAATTCCTCTGTAAATGGAACGATGTAAGCTTTTGGCTTCTTCTGCGGTGGTCTTTTTTGAAATACCGGATAAGCCATAGGTAAATGCAAGAAAGATACCTAAAAACAGAAGGACTGCTGCCCCTTGTTTCAGCCATCTATGAGATTTTTCGTAAAAAAAACGATTCATAGGGAATCCTCCCGCTGTTTGTGCTTATAATCCTGACATGATGCCTAAAAGCGGCAGCATGACAGAGAATAAAATAATTCCAACAATGACTGATAAAACAATTACCAGAGTTGGCTCAATCATGGAAATCATTTGATTGATTTTTGTGTTTACAGAATGCTCGTATTCTTCGGAAATATTAGACATTGCTTCGTCCATAGCACCTGCTTTTTCGGCTATGGTTGCCATTCTTGCATAGGACCCGTTGAAAATGCTGCAGGAATGAAGGGCAGCAGCTAAATCATTTCCAGATGCAATCTTTTCTCTGCAATCTACAACCTTTTTCCGAAACTCGTCATTTTCTAACAGATTTTCTACCAGATCTAAGCTCTGTTCCACTGTCATTCCGCTTTTTAATGCAATTGCCATACCATCTGCAAAGCGACAGGCTGCCAGCTGGTTATGAATATTTTTATAAAACGGGATTTTTTTTCTTCCCCAAAAACAAAGAGCGATCAAAAGTATCAGAACCAGGATCATAGCAATGGAATATTTGGACAGTAAACCTCCCAGGTTAAGAAGTCCTGCTGAAAATCCGGTCATTTCCTGTCCAAGCTGCCGGAAAACCTGATTAAAGATTGGCATAACCTTTGTAAGAAGCACAAGAACTACAAGGGTCATCATACCAAGCATAATAGAAGGATAGATGAAGGAACTGCGGATCATTCCTGCCATATTTTCTTCCCGGATATAATGCCTGGAAAGTCCGTTCATTACTTCGTCTAAAGTACCGGTTTCTTCTCCCAGTTTTATCATATAGAGGGCATAATCCGGAAAAACGAAAGAGCCGGAAGCTGCTTCGAAAAAATATCCGGTTATTTCCATTTCCTGAATCATTTTCCGGAGAAGCTCTTTTTCGGCATCATTCTGAGCATCCTCCAATAAGATATTTAATCCTTCCAGAGCGGAAATGCCGGCGTGAAGAATCAGATGCATCTGCCCGCAAAACTCTGCGAGCTCAAGATTGGACAATTTTTTCTGAGAAAATTCTTTTGCCATGGGTTACTCCTTAGTAGGTGTATTTTACAATATATCTGCTGCCGTCACCGATATATTCCTGTACGGCAGAACGGCTGTTGTTTGCAGCCAGTGTGGGGTCCATTAAGGACCAGGACTCTCCGTTAAATTCAATGATGTTGTCTATCCAGCCAACTTCCTCTACATAGCAGCTGATCCATGCATGATAAGCTTCGCCGGCGTATCCAACCTCCAGTTTCGTAGGAATCTGCTGAGAGCGAAGCATGGCAGTCATAAGGGAGGCATAGTCAAAACAGATGCCTGTTCCGCAAGAGAGTGTTTCATCCGGATCCGGGATATAGCCATAGGCTACGGACCGGGCCTTTGCTTCATCATAGGTAATGGTCTGTGTAACAAAATGATAGATGTTTTCAATGACATTCAGGTCACTGTAACATTCTTTTGCAAGCTCCGTGCCTTTTAAAACAGAAGCACTTGAACTGTCGAAAGAGGAATAAACATTTGGTGTCAGGTAGGGGAGAAATTCATTGCTGATGGATACTTCCGCCTCCTGAGAAAATGCAATGGCATACAAATCCTTTTTTGCATCCACAGACTCTAAAAGTGAAAAAAGATAGGTTCCGTTTCCGCCTGTCAAAGGATAGACAATAGGTTCCTTGTAGTTTGCTACCAGATAGGTATAGGTGACTTCATCCGGTGCGGTAATCTGAAATTTCACCTTTTCATTGGTGCCCAGATAGGTAAGGACAATATATCCGCCAGAAAGGCCGGATGCATCGATGGTAACGGTTTCGTTTCCGAAAACAGTTTCTCCGGGTGCATCTGTAGCAAGTATTTTTGGTGTGTTATCCCGAAGCTTTTGTGGCTGAGAAGAAGGAACCGCAGTATCTGTAGGTTTTCCTGAACAGCCGGCAGCAAAGCAAAGTATCAGTATATACAAAAAAAGGAGGCTTCTATGACGACTATATGAAATCATATTCGACATAACAGGCCTCCTTATCGTTTCTCAATTTAGTAATAGTAGATTTTATCTTCCTTTGGATGGAAGATGGCATAGCTGTTTTTTCCGCGTTTTTTTACTTCATATAATGCATTATCCGCGCATTGAAACAATGCTTCATAAGTGGTTGCGTGCTCCGGAGATAAGGAAACCCCTATGGAAAATCCCGTAACTCCCTTGATGTTTTCTTCATCCAAAAGCTCCTGAAAATAATTCAGCATTTTCTGGCAGCGGTCTTCCACCAGATCCTGATTGGAAACATCCTTCATAAGAACCATAAATTCATCGCCGCCGAAACGGGCCACGATGTCTCTTTCGCGGAAAGAGGTTTTGATTGCCTGTGCGGCTTTTAAAAGTATAGTATCCCCAAACATATGTCCGTAGTGGTCGTTGATATGTTTGAAATTATCCAGATCAATGATCATCATCGCACAGTAGGCGCCGTTGCCAAAGCTGTTCAAATATTCTGTAATATGGCGTCTGCAGGTTTCCTTGTTCAGCAATTTAGTGAGGGAATCTCGCTCCGCCTGTTTCTTTAAATCGGAAGCTGCCCGTTTTGATTCATCAATATTCAATAAGATCCCAATGATTTTTAAAAGATTCCCGTCTTCGTCATACATGGCAGTAGCCCGCAGGCAAAACCATATATATTTTTTTCCGTTGCTAAGACGCAAATCTATCATCTGATAGGAGTCCCCGTTTTTCATCTTTTTGAAGCATTGAAGCAGACGAGGAATATCTGCGGAGTAAATATGAGCCTTTGCAGGAAGTGTTGCTATAAAATTTCGCGTTTCCGGCTTATACCTAAACATATCCTTCCATGAATCAGAAAAAGTAATAGTGTCAGTGGTGGTGTCCAGCTCAAAAGTAACGTTTTGTGTCTGGGAAAGGATGATCTGATACTGATGCATCAGATTATCTGCATTATCCTGCTGCTTTTTGTATTTTGTACAATCAACCATAACAGCACAAAGGGATTCGACACCTTCGGAATCCGTGACGGAGCGAATTTTTGCGAGAACCCAGATGGCCCGGCCGTTTTTGTGACGCATGCGAAAAATAACTTCAGCATGATCGCTTTTTGATAATTGTGTACGAAGACTTTTGAAAAATTCAGGTCGATCATCAGGAAGGATCACACCGCATAGCTGATTATCAAATTTCTGTGCATATTCTTCCGGTGTATATCCCAAAATTGAGGAAAGATCAGAATCTGTTCCTACAAAAGGTAAATTTTCAGTATCGGAAAAACAGCAAAAACCTGCAAGGGATGTAAGGATTTCATTGAATGTCATAATGAGTTCGAGCTCCTTTCTGCTTTCGCTTCATTATTCGTAGATTTCAGTGCCAATGGTATCACTCTTTACAAGTTCAATAAAGGTTCTGCCAAGTTCCGGATCAAATTGTTTGCCAAGGTTTCGCTCGATTTCTTCCAGGGCCTCCGGAATGGAAATCGCCTCTTTGTAAGGGCGTTTTGACACGATGGCATCAAAGGCATCTGCGATGGCAAGACAACGTCCTCCGATTGGAATATTTTCTCCGGATAAACCGCGAGGATATCCACCGCCATCATATCGTTCATGGTGTGAAATGGCGATCGGAACTACATAATCCAGAGAAGGAAGATGACGAATCATGGCGATGGAGTTTTCCACGTGACTCTTCATGATTTCGTACTCTTCATCTGTTAACGGTGTTGTTTTAGCCAGAATGTTTTCCGGAATACTGATCTTTCCAATATCATGGAGCAGACCTGCCTGACGTATGATTTCTACATGCTCGTCATCCAGTCCGATAGCCCGTGCAAGCTGGGTTGCAAGATAGGAAACATTAACAGAATGACTGAATGTATAGTGGTCTTTGGCATCGATAGCAGCTGTCAGCGCATAGATAGTAGGTGCATATTCATGACCGATGGCTTCCATATGCGCGTAAGAAAGTGCCGAATCGTCCAATGTATGTTTATAATCAGAATAAACGATGGTTCTGTTTTTTCCGCTTTTTTTCGCAGCATAAACTGCCATGTTGGCATAGGTTAACAGCTGCTTTACGTTGGTTGCAGAAGATGGATAAGTACTGATTCCGGCACTGAAGGTCAGGAATCGTTTGGTAATCTCTTCTGAACTGTTCAAATAAAAATTGAGTTTTTCCCGCAGATCATCTACGATTACTTCTGCGGCATCTGTTCCGCACAGTGGAAGTGCGATACAAAATTCTTTTCCGCTGTATCGTCCGATCAAGCCCTTGGAAGAAATTGCAGTTTTTAAAATATTTGCAAAAGCAACCAGGACCTCGTCTCCGTCATTAGAGCCATAAAGCTCATTATAGAGATGGAAATCGTCGAAATTGATCAGGACAATGCTGATGGAATCATGTTCCCACTGTTTGAAAAGTTCTTCCAGATTCTTCGTAAAGTATCGTCTGTTATAGATACCGGTTAAATCATCCAGTCGTGCCTCCTCCTGAATCATCTCATATAAAGTAGAGTTTCTAAGCGCCATGGATACGATGGACGTTATGGATTCCATAAAATTGATGGTATCGTAGCTGTATGGCTTTTGATCGGACTGTTCAGCCAGAACTACAAAACCTATTAATTCTTCTTCCAGAGAAATAGGAAGAACATACTGGGTATTCAAAAGGGTGAAAACTTGTTTTTCGTTTTCCCACATGGATTTATAATTTACAGTATGTTTAAAATCGGAATATTCAATACCAATCTTGTGTGTTTTTAACCATGCGATCAAAGGGTGCTGTTCAGAAACAGTAACCGCTGTAGAACGCATCTTATCGGTACAGAGTTTCATCTGATATTCCCTGGAACTGCTGTCCGACAGGAAGATATATGCTGTCTGCACCTCTGTATATTCCTGAATCATATCACAAAACAGAGATAAGATTTCATTTCGCTTTAAGGTTTTTGAAATAGAAATACTGAAATCTCTTAAAGCATTTTCTTTTTGTTCCTGTGGTTTTATGAAAAGATTGTTCATTAATCTTTTCAGCAGGTTAAACACAAGGATTGTGACGACAGAAACAAGCATCGTAACAGCGATGTTATAATAATCCGCATAAGAAGCAAAATACTTTTTCAAAAATCTTGACAATGGCTGAAAGGAACTTGCAAGAATCAGACTGGTCAAAACAGTGGAAACCAGATAGGTTGACCCGCTGGATGTCAGCTGTGTCAGGGAAAAGATATGCTGTCTGTACAATGTATAGTACAGGATGATCGCATTGATCAGACATGCAAACGGATCCAGTGGAATGATTCCGGAAATTACAGGAATACATTCAAAGATCAGTGCAATGAACATGATCACAACGCCAATCATTAAAGGTTTAAACATGGAAAACGGAAGTCCGTCCTGTTTAATGCTGCTGTACACGATCCTGACGGCATTTGCTAAAACGATCATTGCAAGGGCAACCGGAATGACTGCCAGGAAGGATACTTCATAGGTAAATATATGCTGTCCGGTTTCTGTGATTGCAATGTGCGGATTTACGATAAAAATATCTGCCAGATTCAGCAGTGCGATAAAAATAGATGCACCGTTTAACATATGAAATGTAAAGCTGGCTGTTTGCTGAGTATAATGGTACAGGAAGTTATAAATACAGATCGGTACCAGAAGAATACTGATCATGGATACCTGAAACCAGAAATAGTCCCCCGGGTAAAGGGAAATACGCATAAAGAAGGAACCCAGTGTCCATGTGGTAAAACAGATCAGCATATTCATAAAGGAACGGATCAGACTATCCTTTTTTGCACTCAAAAAAGTCAGCAGCAGGAAAAGATTGCACAATGCTGATGTGAGTGGAACAATATAAAATAAGCTTTCAATAATATTCATGGCGGCTCCTTGTGATGTATCTTTTATTTTAAACGTAAAATTTCAATTTCGTCCTGGCGTGAGGCGTTGATCTTACGGATCGGGCGTCCGAAGGTTTCTTCAAATTTTTTAATGGTTCCTGCAGGAAGCAGGGTAACAGACAGGGGTTCGATCCCCAGCATGTGTTTTAAGTCATCATAATCATTGTCGAAATGATTAAAATAAATACCCAGGTGGGCGCGCAGCAGATTTGTACAGGCAAGCTCGGAATTTGCCGCGGCAGAAGAAAGCTCTGCGTACATCTGCATATATGGACGGCTGTTGTCATCGTATTTCTTTAAAGCAAACCAGTCAGTGATATCAACGCGGGACATTTCAATGACACGGTTGATGGATTGTTCCGTAATTCGTGTAAACCCCGCAATATCAATGACGGTAGGAACACGATCCACATACTGAAACTGAGGAAAATCAATACCGTCCGCCGGATTTTTTAATCGTACACAGCGGTAAACATCACCGGGACGATAGCGAACAAAGGATCCTCCTTTTAATACGGTAACTACCAGTTCATAATTTTCATTGGCAGATAATTCGTCCATTAAATAAGTGCGAGGCTGATAGTCCGGGTCATCCAGACTTTTCAGCATTTCCTGCTCCGGAATAAATTCATAAAAAGCGTTATCCGGGAAAAATACCAGCCCATCCTTAGACCAGGTCTCTGTTCCCACACAGGAAGGCTCGGTTCCGCCGTTTACTTCCAAAGGACGTCTTCCCCAGGCTTTTTCCAGATCGGATTTAAAAAGTTCTGTATCAGCACCGGCACATACGAATCCTTTTAAATGGAAAAGATCCGCCGGTCGGATCGGCCGGTTGTCACGTTTGCTGATATATTTGGCACGTAAAAAACGATAGAGCATTACCGGTGAAATAGAGAAAAGGCTTTTCAGACTCATTCCTCCGCCGGAGGAAAGATCAAAATTCTGACTGATTCTGTGGATGACACTGCTCATGCCAAAAAACATGTCCATACCCTGGGCCATTCCCATCTTAAATCCAACCTTGCTCTGTTTTCCAAAAGACATATTTCTTGCCTCTTTTAATGGAGGCAGGAATTTCATTTTAATCTCAGAATCGATCAAATCCGGGAAGAGTCCTGTGGCATATGGCATTGGAGCCAGACCATATAAGACCTTAAAACCGGAGCGCACATGAAATGTTCCTTTCTTTGTACTTGTAGAAAGAATGAGTGCTGAAATAATATTTGTCTTATAGGAATCTAACATGCTTTCGCAGTAAGGTGCCCATTTTTCCGGTTTGTCCCCGCTTTCCCAGGTGGTTTTTAACCATACAACCGGCGGTGCAGGAAGCATATCTGACTGTTTCATCAGGAGAATATCGGCATAATCTTCATAAGTAGTGAGCGGGATCATCTGTCGAAATTCTTCAGCATTCTCAGGATGGCGTCCTTTCAGGAAACGCTGGCCAAGACCGCATTTGGACAGAAGATCGATCTGCTCATTTAACAGGCGGTACTGAATATGCATGTATTCATCCATGCTCAGATCAAGAAAACCACAGTATTCCTGCCAAATATCATTGTTCGATTTTGATTTGAGTTTCTCCTCAAAGTTCACGGAAGGTTTCCTCCTTATTTCAAAGTTATTTTCTGTCAAAGGCACATTTCAGACTTTCCCGGGTGGGAATCAAAAACGGAACCTTCCTTTTGTATTCTTCATAACCTCGGATATATCGAGGAAATATATAAGTATCCTGTATATAAATATAGAGAAAATTGCATATAGTGTATGCAAAAAATACATACAGCAGCAATGAATGCTCAAAAAACAGCCATAAAAAGAGATATACAAATGCAAGTGTCCAAAATCCGGGGTGGCGGCAGGCTGCATACCAGCCCCTGCTTACTACAGGAACATGTTCGCTTTCCATATAAGTGTCTTCAAAGGGCAGTGCAAAAAACAGTGCATAGATTTCTGCCAGAATGGACAGGAGCAGGCCCATCAGCATGAACAGACGATAAGCTCCGAAATCTGAAAACACGGAAGATAAGTCCGCCTGCAGGATGCAAAGCACGGTGGAGAGGATCAAAAGCAAGGAACCGATTACAAAAAACAGGTTCAAAAACTTTTTGTTCCAGCGAATTTTATTAAGATCAAACAGGCAGCAGGCTGCAAATCCTGCAATCCCGGGTATTATGTATCTCATTTAGACTTCCTTTTTGCGAAATGCCATGCCTACACATCCGGGACCGCTGTAGAGACCTACCACAGGGCCTACCCATTCGATGCGTGGCTGAAGTTCAGGAAACTGCTCCTGAAGCATGGCTTTTAATGATTCTGCTCCCCGCAGATTATTTGCATGGAAGATAAATACTTCCGGATTATCATCTGCTAAACTAACATATTTCTTATAGATCGCTTTGATACCGCTTTTTAAGGTTCTGTTCAAAGAAAGATCGCTGACGATTCCATCTTTAAAGGTAAGCAGCGGTTTTACACCCAGGGTATCAGCTGCCACTGCAGTAATGGCACCGATGCGTCCTCCTCTGCGGGCGTAATCTAAAGTGTTCATTACAAAAAACAGACCGATATTGGAACGAAGGGTTGTTAAATGTTCAAGGATTTCACTGGCACATGCGCCTTCCTTTGCCATTCGTGCTGACTCAAGGACCAAAATTCCCATACCCAGAGAAATCTGCAGAGAATCAAAAATATAAATTTTCGTTTTAATTCCATCTTCCATCACCTGTTCGGCAGTAAAGGTCGCGGTGTTATAGGCACCTGCCATCTGGGAAGATACGACAATACAAATCGCTTCGTCCCAATCTTTTACCCCTTCAAAGGTTTCTGTAAACTGTGCAGGACTTGGGTGAGAGCTGCTTGGCAGATTTTCTTCAGATGCTATTTTCTCGTAAAAGGCTTCCGGCAGAATGTCAATGTTGTTGCGGTACTGGGTTTCTCCAAAAATTACCCAGTCCGGAATCATGGTAACACCAAGCCTTTCCGTTTCTTCAAAGGTGAGATCACAACCGGAAGTTGTGATAATTTTGACTTTCTGCATAATACCCTCCTAAAAAAAATGGGCATAATTCACCCAATTATTCTAATATGATAACACTAAATTATGCAAAATGCAATGTTGTATTTGTTGAGTTCTTGTGGTTTTTGTGTATTTTTTTGTAAAATCTGTGTAAAAAAGATTATTGGATGAATATTTTATTTAAATGGATGCCTATAATATAAGGAAGGAATATATTTGATGAGTGAAAATGCGCAAATATTATGAAAATATGGAAGAAAAAAGCTTGACGCTTACATTCGTATATGGTATTCTATCAGAGCGAATGGAAGAAGCGAAGGCTTTTTTTTTATGCCTAAAATTTGACAGTGTCGCGGCTGTCGTACTAAAAAAGAAAAAAGCGAGGTGGAAGTTGTGCGCGTTAAAATCACATTGGCATGTACAGAATGCAAACAGCGTAACTACAACATGACAAAGGATAAGAAAACTCATCCTGACAGAATGGAAACTAGCAAATACTGTAGATTCTGTAGAAAACACACAGCACATAAAGAGACGAAATAGTCTGATGCAAAGGAAGTGACGAGTATGGGAGAAAATACAGCAAAAGAAGCTGCACCAAAAGCTCCAAAGAAGAGCTGGTTCAAAGGTCTTAAATCTGAATTTAAGAAAATTGTTTGGCCAGACAAGAAATCACTTGCACGCGAAAGCGCTGCTGTCGTAGCATCAGCTGTGGCACTCGGCATTATCATTAAAGTCCTTGATGTAGTGATTAACTACGGACTTGAATTCCTGATGGGTTTATAAGATTCGTTGAAAGGTGATTTTTATGTCAGAAGCAAACTGGTATGTAGTTCATACTTATTCAGGGTATGAAAACAAAGTAAAAGCCAACATTGAAAAAACAATTGAAAACAGACACCTGGAAGATCAGATTCTCGAAGTTAGAGTTCCGATGCAGGATGTTGTGGAAATGAGAAACGGAGCCAAAAAACAGGTTTCCAAAAAATTATTTCCTGGATATGTTCTGATCAATATGGTAATGAACGACGATACATGGTACGTTGTAAGAAATACCAGAGGCGTGACAGGCTTCGTTGGTCCGGGATCAAAACCGGTTCCATTGACAGCTGAAGAAATGTTACCGCTTGGAATTAGCAATGAGAATGTCGTTATTGATTTTGCAGTAGGTGACAGTGTCGTAGTTATCGGTGGCGTATGGAAAGATACCGTTGGTATGATTCAGTCTATCAACGAAGGAAAACAGTGCGTAACCATTAACGTAGATCTGTTCGGTCGTGAAACACCGGTAGAAATTAGTTTCACAGAAATCAAAAAAATGTAACAAGTAAACGTCCGCATTAAAAATTATGCATTTGCGGATCGTGGGAGGGAAATCCCCGCAAATACCACATAGGAGGTGCCTTATCATGGCAAAAAAAGTAACAGGTTATATTAAATTACAGATTCCTGCTGGTAAAGCTACACCAGCACCACCAGTTGGTCCAGCTCTTGGTCAGCACGGTGTAAACATTGTACAGTTCACAAAAGAATTCAATGCAAGAACAGCAGACCAGGATGGTATGATCATCCCAGTTGTTATTACAGTTTATGCTGATAGATCCTTCAGCTTCATTACAAAAACACCACCAGCTGCAGTTTTATTAAAGAAAGCTTGCAACATCAAATCTGGTTCAGGTGTTCCTAACAAAAATAAAGTTGCAAAAATCAGCAAAGCAGACGTTCAGAAAATCGCTGAATTAAAAATGCCGGACTTAAATGCAGCAAGCCTTGAAGCAGCTATGAGCATGATCGAAGGTACTGCAAGAAGTATGGGTATCACAGTAACTGAATAACAATTGAAGACGTGGGAGGGAAATTCCCGCAATTACCACTAGGAGGATATTTAATATGAAACATGGAAAGAAATATGTTGAGGCTGCGAAACAGTATGACAAGCAGACTCAGTATGATACAGCTGAAGCTATGGCTTTAGTAAAAAAATTATCAGTAGCTAAATTTGATGAAACAATCGAAGCTCACATCAGAACAGGTTGTGACGGACGTCACGCTGATCAGCAGATCCGTGGTGCTGTAGTTTTACCACATGGTACAGGTAAAACAGTTCGTATCTTAGTATTCGCTAAGAACGCAAAAGCTGAAGAAGCTTTAGCAGCAGGCGCTGATTACGTTGGAGCAGAAGATCTCATCCCAAGAATTCAGAACGAAGGATGGTTTGAGTTCGATGTTGTTGTCGCTACACCGGATATGATGGGTGTTGTTGGGCGTTTAGGTCGTGTTCTCGGTCCTAAAGGTTTAATGCCAAACCCAAAAGCTGGTACAGTTACAATGGACGTAACAAAAGCTATTAAGGATATCAAAGCTGGTAAGATTGAGTACAGATTAGACAAAACAAACATTATCCACGTGCCAATCGGAAAAGCTTCTTTCACAGAAGAACAGTTAACCGACAACTTCCAGACGCTTATGGGTGCAATCATCAAAGCTAGACCAGCAGCTGTTAAAGGTCAGTTCTTAAAGAGTGTTACAGTAACACCTACAATGGGACCTGGCGTTAAAGTTAACACAGCAAAACTTGGCTAATTTGGTATTGACATTCAATATATAATATGGTATTGTAATTCACGCAATACAAAACTGCCGAAGACAGCAGGTGCCGCAAGGCATAAGGGTCAAAACGCCTGCCGAGGAAAAAGTATTCGAAACTCGCTGAGCAAAGGCTTGGTGGGAAATAAGAAATGACTTTTGAACCTCTCTGTCTTAGGATAGAGAGGTTTTCTTATGTAGAACACTTTGGCGGTGTAAAATCTAAAAAGGAGGTACACCATTCACATGGCAAAAATTGAGTTAAAACAGCCGATCGTAGATGAAATCAAAGCTCACATTGACGGTGCCCAGACTGCAGTTGTTTTCAACTACAGCGGTGTTACTGTAGAACAGGATACAAAGCTCCGTAAAGCAATGAGAGAAGCTGGTATCACTTACAAGGTATACAAAAACACATTAATGAAGCGTGCTTTTGTTGGAACAGCATACGAAGCTTTAAATGACAGCTTAGAAGGACCAAACGCAATTGCAATTTCTAAAGAAGATGCAACTGCTCCAGCTCGTTTAGCAGCTAAATTTGCAAAAGATATTCCAAACCTTGAAATGGTAGCAGGTGTTGTAGAAGGTCAGTTCTATGACGCAAAGGGAATGCAGGCTATTTCCCAGATTCCAGGAAGAGAAGAACTTATTGGAAGATTACTTGGTTCTATGCAGAGCCCAATCGCAAACTTTGCTCGTGTTCTTAATCAGATCGCAGAAAAGAATGCATAAGTAAATATGAAGAATTGTTAAATAATTAATAAAATTTCAAAATGGAGGAAATTAAAATGGCAAAATTAACAACAGCTGAATTTATTGAAGCTATCAAAGAATTATCCGTATTAGAATTAAACGAATTAGTAAAAGCATGTGAAGAAGAAT
>ERZ1032130.237-NODE-237-length-15664-cov-12.827279_pt1 | contig 15664 bp, 16 predicted proteins | sample MGYA00517879_ERZ1032130 | MGnify/ENA primary metagenome ERZ1032130 (study PRJEB33719, sample SAMN04262597) | wastewater metagenome | biome: rural village; feature: animal feces; material: feces | host: Bos taurus | place: El Salvador | collected 2012-01-31 ...
GCAACCAGGCCCGCACCAAGATCAAGCAGTGGTTCAAGAAGGAAAAGCGGGAGGAGAATATCATCCACGGCCGCGCCTCCTTTGAATCCGAAATGAAACGGATGGCACTGCCTCTGACCGCCCTGTCCGATCCCGATCTGGAACAGCACCTTCTGAAGAAGCTGTCCTTTGCCGACTGGGATGATATGTACGCCGCCATTGGTTACGGCGGCCTCACCGCCACCAAGGCCGTGGGCCGTATCCGGGATGACATCACCAAGGCCCTGAAGGCCCAGAGTGTGGAAAAGGAAACCTACAATCCCCTGCGGATGAAGCCGGATTCCGATGCCGTTCTCCGCAACCGCCACGCTGTCAACGGTGTCATCGTGGAGGATATTGAGTCCTGTATGATCAAGTTTGCCAAGTGCTGTACTCCTGTTCCCGGTGATGCCATCGTGGGCTTTATCACCAAGGGCTTCGGTGTCAGCGTCCACCGGGCAGACTGCCCCAATGCCGCCAACCGGGATGATCCCCGGCAGGCAGCCCGCTGGGTCCGGGTCCGCTGGGCCACCCAGGATGAGCAGCCCTTTGAAACCACTCTGGAGCTGGACTGCATCACCCGTGACGGCCTGCTGCTGGATGTTGCCACCGTCATGACCGCTTCCCATGTCCGGGTAAAAGAAATGGCCGGCAAGGACCTTCCCGGCGGACGGAGTATGTTCACCATCCGCTTCGAGGTCAAAAACGTTGCCGAACTGGAGCATATCCGCAAAAAGCTCCTGAACATCCGGGACGTTACCGGTTCCAGACGGGGACAAGTATAAGAAAACAACTGTCATTGCGAGCCTGTGCGCACACCGGCGTGGCAATCTCCTGAAGTTCCCACAAACTTAAAGAAGATTGCCACGTCGCTTCGCTCCCCGCAATGACATGTTATAGGAGAAAACTATGCGCGCTGTATTAACAAGAGTAAAATCCGCCTCTGTCACCATCGACGGTGAAGTGGTGGGAAAAATCGGCAAGGGCTTTCTGATTCTGCTGGGCGTCGGCCCCAACGATACGGAAAAGGAATGCCGCTGCTTAGCCGAAAAGGCTCTGGGCCTGCGGGTCTTTGAGGACGAAAACGGCAAAATGAACTTAGGTCTGGAGCAAGTAAGCGGTGAAGTGCTGGTGGTAAGCCAGTTCACCCTCTACGGCAACTGCCGCAAGGGCCGCCGCCCCAGCTTCACCGATGCCGCCGGTCCCGAACTGGGCAATGCCCTGTATGAAAAGTTCCTTTCCATCTGCGAAGAACTGGGCTATCCCCCTCAGCACGGCCGCTTTGGTGCCGATATGAAGGTGGAATCCATCAACGACGGTCCCGTGACCCTGATTCTGGATACGGACCAGCTGATGGATACGCCCCGCCATAAATAAAGCATTTGTAGGGGGCGGCGTCCTCGACGCCCCGTGCGGTATGCAATCCGTATTCGCCCAAATCTAACGTGAATCCGGACCATTCCCTGCCGGGACGTCGAGGACGCCGTCCCCTACATTCTCTGTGGAGGTAATTCCATGCTGAAAGTATACGCCATGGCCCTGGGGGCCTATCAGACCAACTGCTACATCATCCACGACGAAGCCTCCAAAACCTGCTGTGTCATCGATCCGGGCTACGATGCTGATCTGGTGCTAAGCAAGCTGGATTCCCTGGGACTGACTCTGGAAGCCATTTTGCTGACCCACGGACACTTTGACCATGTGGGCGCTGTGAAGGAACTGGCCGCAGAAACCGGCTGCGCCGTGTATCTGCATCCTGAGGATCTCACCATGCCCCCCATGATGACCGCAGGCCCCCTGTATTACACCAACACCTACGCAGAAGGCACCCGGCTGACTCTGGCCGGGCTGGATATCACCGTGCTGCACACCCCCGGCCATACCCCCGGCTCCGTGTGTCTGCTGGTGGAAAATACCATTTTCTCCGGCGACACCCTGTTCCAGGGCAGCTGCGGCCGTACCGACCTGCCCGGCGGTGACTGGGCCACCATTACCAAGTCTCTGCACCGCCTTGCCGCCCTGGAAGGCAACTTCTGGGTCTACCCCGGCCACGGCGGTTCGACAACTTTGCGGGACGAGAAGAAGTATAATCCCTATATGCGGTAACCATTAGCCTTGCCTCCCTCCCTGAGGGAGGTGGCCCGGCGCAAGCCGGGTCGGAGGGAGTGTCCTTATTGGATGCGGCACTCCCCCAGTCACGGCATTCGCCGTGCCAGCCCCCTCAGTGAGGGGGCCAGGGCTCACTATGAGGATTTCCTATGAAACTGACACTGACCGGTCATGATGACCGTTATGCCGTAGAGCAGCTGCAGATGGCCCTGTTCCCGGAAGGTACGGAAGGCGAAGCCCTTTCCACCCTCCACCGGGGCAAGATCTGGCTCACTGCCACCACGAAAATCACCCTGGAGGGAAAAACCGTCACCGCCTCCCGGCGGATCAAAGCCGCCGACGAGACCGTGCGGCTGCGCCGGCAGGCACTGCAGCAGAGCTATTATTTAGCCGCCATTCAGCTGCTGCCCGCTTTGCCTGCCTGGGGTGCTCTGGCCGGGGTTCGGCCCACCAAAATCACCACCAAGCACATGCTGGAAGGCGGCACCCCCGCCTCTGCCGCCAAGCTGATGCAGGACGTGTATTATGTCACCCCCGAACGGAGAAAGCTGGCGGTAGACTGCTCCATTTCCACCGTCAATGCGGCGCGGCTTCTGGAGCCCACTGACCTTTCTTTGTATGTAGGCATTCCCTTCTGCCCTACCCGCTGCACCTATTGCAGCTTCGTCAGCCGCACCATCGGCAAAAAGACGGAACTGCTGGACCCCTACTTAAACGCCCTGCTGAAGGAAATGGAGATCACAGGCAAACTGCTGGCGGATTCCGGGCGTCAGCTTCGCACCATCTACATCGGCGGCGGCACCCCCACCACGTTGTCCACTGCCCAGATGGCTTACCTGCTGGATGCCATCCGGGATTCTTTTGACCTGTCCCGGTGCATCGAATTTACCGTGGAGGGCGGACGGCCTGACACTTTGGATGCCGAAAAACTGCGGGCCATCCGGGAGCACGGTGCCGACCGCATGAGCATCAACCCCCAGACCATGAAAGACCATGTTCTCCGGGCCTGCGGACGGCCCCACAAGGCCGCTGATGTGGTCCGTGCCTATGGCGAAGCGGTGGACGCCGGCTTCAAGGCCATCAACATGGACCTCATCGCAGGCCTTCCCAAAGACGATTTCGACGGCTTCAAGCGTTCTCTGGACGCAGTTGCCGCCTTGAATCCCGCCAACATCACCGTCCACACCCTGGCTCTGAAAAAGGGTGCCGACCTTTTTGAAAAGCGGGAAGGCCTGTCCACCCCCGCGGAAGTCACCGCCATGGTGGACTATGCCAACGAAACCCTGCGGAGCCTGGGCTACAAGCCCTACTATCTCTACCGTCAGAAATACATGTCCGGCAGCTTTGAAAACGTAGGCTGGAGCCGGGATGAACTGGACTGCCTGTACAACATTTACATGATGGAGGAGGTCCACACCATCCTCTCCCTGGGCGGCGGCGGTATGAATAAGGTGAATTTCCCCGATGGCTCCCTGAAGCGCTTCCATAATCCCAAATTTCCCGAGCAGTATATCGAAATGATCGCCGATGTCTGCCGACAGAAAGAAGAACTGTTTGCGCTGCTGTAAGGCAGACTGTAGGGGGCGGCGTCCTCGACGCCCCGCTCAGCATATAGGCCCTTTGCGCCGCAAATCTATGCAAAACCGCAGCATTTACCGCCGGGACGTCGAGGACGCCGTCCCCTACAGAAAGGAAGTATCAACCTTTGGATACTCTGATTTCCAACGTCACGGTTGTGACCATGAATCCGAAAATGGAGGTCCTGTTTGGCGCTTACATCGCCATTGCGGACGGAAAAATCGCCTCCATTACCAAATCTGCCCCGGAGGGCACCCCCAAGACCATCCTTGACGGCACCGGCATGGTGGCCATTCCCGGTCTTGTCAACTGCCATACCCACCTGGCTACCTCCGGTCTGCGCAGCTACACCGATGACTTAAGCAACACCGAAGCCCTCCAGGCTCTGCTGCAGAAGGAGGCCAAGATGGACTCCCGTGCCGCCAAGGCTGCGGCGCTGCTGTCCATTGCCGAGTGCCTTCGCTTTGGCATCACCTCCGTGTCTGACCTCTATTACTACCCCAATGCCACTGCCGAGGCTGTGGCCCAGTCCGGCATCAAGGCCAATCTGGCCCTGTCCTCCTACCGCTTCATCGATCAGAACGAGGACTTCGACTTTGAGACTGACGAGCAGTGTCAGGAACTGGTCCGGGTGGTGAACAAGTGGCACGGCTACGACGAAGGCCGCATCAAGATTGATGCCGGTATCTATGCCGAATACACCAGCAACTATCGGCTCTGGGAAGGCCTCGCCGCCTATGCCAGTGAGCAGGGCATCGGTATGCAGCTGCATCTGGCAGAGACCCAGAGCGAAGTGGATTCCTGCATGGACCGCACCGGCATGGGTCCCGGCGAGCTGCTGAACTGCCACGCCCTCTTCGCCGTTCCCACCACCGCCGCCTGCTGTACATATCTGGAGGAGTTTGAGCGTAAACTCCTTGGTAAGAAGAAAGTTTCCGCAGTAGCCACTCCTGTTGCCGCCTACAAGGCCGGTCAGCGCTCCACCCCCATTCTGGAATCCGTCAAGGCGGGCATGAATGTGGCGCTGGGCACCGGCGGCGCCATGGAATGCGGCAACCTGGACATGTTTGAAGTGATGCGCTTCGCTGCCATGGATGCCCGGAAGGAAAGTGGTGATCCCGCTGCCCTGCCCTCCTCCGCAGCGCTGATGATGGCTACCGTCACCGGTGCCCGGGCACAGGGCAGACAGACCGAATGCGGTATGCTGCAGCCCGGTATGGATGCGGATATCGTACTGGTGGACTTCTCCGCCCCCCATCTGATGCCCTGCCACAACGTCCTCAACGGTCTCGTCTGGTCTGCCAAGGGCGGCGACGTGGCCATGACCATGGTCCGGGGCCAGATCCTCTATCAGAACGGCCAGTTCCCCACCATTGATCTGAAGGAAGTGGTGGAAGAGCTGACCACCTACGCCATTCCGAAACTGTTTGAAGAAAGCAAATAACACCGCCCTACGGTTACTGCGCTAAAAAGGAGACGTTCTATGTCTGACGCTCAGAAAAAGCAAAATTTCCTCCAGGGCACGGCACTGCTTGCCATGGCAACTGCCATTGTCAAAATCATCGGTGCCCTGTACAAGATCCCCCTCAATGCCATCATCGGCGAGCAGGGCTTTGGCTACTTCAATACCGCCTACGAGATCTATAATGTGCTGCTGATGATCTCCACCGCCGGTCTTCCTGTTGCCATGAGCCGGATGATCTCTCAAGCCAGCTCTCTGAAGCACTACAACCAGGTGCGCCGCATCTATAACACCGCCCGGGGCATTTTCCTGGGACTGGGTATCACCGGTACCTTGCTGATGACCCTGTTCTGCCGCCAGCTGGCAGAATTTCAGAATCAGCCCGATGCCTGGGCCGCCATTGGCTGCCTCGGCCCCTGCGTGCTTCTGATTTGTATTATGTCTACCTACCGCGGTTTCTTCCAGGGCCAGAGCAATATGCTCCCCACCTCCATTTCTCAGGTGCTGGAAGCTGTGGTGAAGCTCATTGTGGGTATGGTGGCTGCGCTGGTGCTGCTGAAGGCTACGGGCAGTGTTGCCCTTGCCGCCGGCGGTGCCATTCTGGGTGTTACCGCCAGCTGCCTGGTGTCCTCTGTCTACCTCTTCGGCTGCTTCCGCAAAAGCTACGGCCTGCTGCCGGAAACCGTTGAGGAGCCCAGAAGCTTCTCCGATACCGCCAAGGGCTTGCTGATCATTGCCATTCCCATCACTCTGGGCTCCGCAGGCTTGCAGCTGCTGACCATGCTGGAAACCAAGATCTACATGGGCCGTCTGCTGGCCCTGGGCTACTCCCAGGCTGCCGCCGACACCATGCGCGGCATTTACGGCATGACCCAGACCATTTTCAACATGCCCTGTTCCTTCATTACCCCCATCACCATTTCCATCATCCCCGCCATCACCGCCCAGCTGACATTGTGCAAAGATGCCGAGGCCAGGGAAATAGAAGAATCCGCCATCCGCATCACCGGCCTGATCTCCATGCCCTGTGCCTTTGGTCTGGGCCTGCTGGCAGAGCCTGTCACCGCGCTTCTGGGCGGCTACACCGGGGACAATCTGATACTGGCTACCCGGCTGATGATGGTCCTGGGCTTTTCCATCATGTTCAACGCTGTGGTTCTGGTGACAACCGCACTGATGCAGGCCCACGGTCACGCGGGGCGTCCCGTCGTCAACATGCTCATCGGCGGTTTGCTGAAGCTGGCAGCGGTATTCATCCTTACCGGCAACCGCAATATCGGTATTTTGGGCACCCCCATCGGCACCCTGCTGTGCTATCTTGCCATCTGCGTCCTGAACATTTTCTCCATCCACAGTCTGCTGAAGAACCCTCCCGCCATTGCGAAGAACCTGATCCGGCCCTTCCTGGCGGCCTGCGTCATGGGCATTTTCGTCATGGGTGCTTTCCTCGGTCTGAAGACCCTTGGCATCAGCAGCCGTCTGATTCTCTGCGGTGCTCCCATCGCTGTGGGCGTGGCGGCCTATGCCCTTGCCTCCGTGAAGATCAAGGTCGTCACCCGTACTGACTGCCTGCTTCTTCCCAAGGGAGAAAAAATCGCGAAACTGATGAAATTGTGATATTTTCTGAAAAATAACTTGCCTTTTTCCCGAAGTTATGTTAATCTAATTAGGATTCACCAGCCAGGAAAGAGGAGCAGAGATCATGAACAAAACCGAACTCATCGCCATCGCCGCAGAGAATGCCGGCATGACGAAAAAAGATACTGAACGTATGCTGAACGCCGCCATCGATGCCATCACGGAGGCACTTTCCAGAGGCGAAAAGGTTCAGCTCAGCGGCTTTGGCACCTTTGAAGTCAAGGACCGGGAAGCCCGCGTGGGCCGCAACCCCCATACCAAGGAGGCTGTGGAAATCCCCGCTACCCGTGTACCCGCCTTCAAGGCCAGCAAGTCTCTGAAGGACATTGTTGCGAAGTAAGGATTTATGAGATTAGACAAATTTTTAAAGGTTTCCCGCCTGATCAAGCGCCGCACCGTAGCCAACGAAGCCTGCGACAACGGCCGCATCAGCGTCAATGGCCGCGTTGTGAAGGCCAGCTATGACGTAAAGGTAGGAGACAAAATTGAGATCACCATGGGCACCCGCACCGTTGCGGTAGAGGTGCTGGAGGTGGCAGACAACGTCCGCAAGGATGATGCCGCCGGAATGTACAAGGAAATCTGAAAAAATCCCGGCTTGCCAAAGGCAGGCCGGGATTTTTGGTTGTTAAGGGGTCATTTACCGCTTCATTTTGCCATACTGCTGTTCCAACAGCTTTCGCATGGGTTTGAACAGTATCAAAGCGATGAAGAAATTGCCCAGGCAGTGGGAAATGTCAAAGGGAATACCGGAAATCCATTTGGCGGCGGCATAGCCGAATCCGCCGATGAACACATCCACGATGCCGCACAGGGCACCGAAGGCCAGTCCATAAACGCCGGACAGCATGGCCCAGCCCAGGGGAGATTCCATGGTCTTCATGCAGGAGGCCAGCACTGCCAGCACTGCCCAGATATACAGGTAGTTCAGATTCCACAGGCTGATGCCATAGAACAGGATCTCCATCGCCACATACAGATATACCGGGTAGACCCACTTTTTCCCGAACACTACCGCAAACAGCATCACCATGAGGCTGACAGGCTCAATGTTGGGCAGCCAGCTCATGATATATTTCGCAGCAAAGGTCATGGTCCCCAATATGGCAAAGAGAACCATTTCCCGGACGGAAAGCGAGAAATCAGAAGGTTTCATAGACCAGCTTGTACACGCCTCCATCAGTCAGAACGATGCCTGCTGCACTGGTGGTGGCGTATTCCTCTCCCTCATACAGTGCCCAGTAAGCAGAATCTTTCTGCCAGTCCGCGGTCACACCGTCCACAGACTCGATGGTAAAGCCGTATTCCTCGGATGTGTAGCCTGTAGCCAGCTCCTTTTCCAGCAGCAGATCCGCCAGGAACTCCAGATCGGTGTGGTATTCCAGAACCTTCTCGGAGCCATCCTTGTGGATGATCCGGACGGTGACTGCCTTGGCACCCTCAACAGCCTCGGGACGGGTGCCCATGTAGACACCGGCCATGATGCCGATGACCACGAAAAGGGCAAACACTGCAAATACGATTTTCTTGTTCTTCATAATAAATCCTCCTTAAAAAAGCAATAGGCTGCGGTGCCTGAAGAAGAGCACCGCAGCCGTTTTTCTGCGACAACGCACACCCCCATATTCGCGCAGAGGTGAGGAGCTGCCAATGCGTAGGTCTTCTGACTCATGCCTTAGCGTTTTCACGCAGTGAGGATCGGCCTTCCCAGATTTCTCCAGTGACCGGCTTTCACCAAGATCCTCCCCATCAGCACATACAGCGGCGGTACCGTCCGGGATTCCCACCCGGTTATCTTGTTCAGCAGTTCCCGTTCTTCGCGGAAACCGCCACGCATTGGGTTATCAAATTGTCAAAAACATTGTAGCACGCCTGCACAGTACTGTCAAGAATAGAAAATTGGCATTTGACGCAACGTTCCAAGCCTTCCCCCGGGGGGAAGGTGGCTCGCCGCAGGCGAGACGGATGAGGGGTGGCGTGCAGATTCAAGTCTTGAAAAGGGCTGAAACATAGTACAAATCGCAACATTTCCCCCCGCATCCCTCATCAGTCACGAATCAAAGATTCGTGCCAGCTTCCCCCCGGGGGGAGCCTTGGCGCTCCCGCGCCATCACAATATAAATTACGCGTTATCTTCATGCCCATTTCTTGACATTTCCCCATCTGGCGGTATAATAAAGATAGATTTCAAACAAAAAAGGAGCGTTTTTCCATGTACTACAGAATGAATGTTGCAGGTCTGGAGCGTGACCTGCCCATCTGCCCTGTGAACGACAAGCTGTATATTGCCGGTTTTGTCATCTTTGGCGACCAGGAACTGACTGTGGCCTGTGCCCGGGAGCTGCTGAAGCGTGCCCCTGAATACGACTACATTATCACTGCCGAAGCCAAGGGCATTCCTCTGGCCCACGAAATGGCCCGTCAGGCCGGCGACGCCAAGTACATTCTGGCCCGCAAGGGTCCCAAGCTGTATATGCGGGATATCTTCAGCGTCACCGTCAACTCCATCACCACCGCCAAGGAACAGAAGCTGTATCTGGACGGCGCTGATGCCGCTCTGATGAAGGGCAAGAAGATTCTGGTAGTGGATGATGTCATCTCCACCGGCGAAAGCCTGAAGGCTCTGGAAGCCCTGGTAGAGAAGGCAGGCGGCGAGATCTGCGGCCGCATGGCTATTCTGGCAGAGGGCGATGCTCAGGACCGTGCTGACCTGATCTATCTGGAAAAGCTGCCCCTCTTTAATCCCGACGGCACCATCATGGGTTGATCCCTTTCGTTAAAAAATCCCCAACCTTGCGGTTGGGGATTTTTGCTTATCGGACGTACTCGATGACGACGCGGCGGTTGGGCTCCACGCCGGTGGAGTGGGTGGTGATGTTGTCCATATCCTGCAGGGCAGCGTGGATCACATGACGCTCGTAAGCGTTCATGGGCTCCAGGGTGGTGCGGCGGCGGGCCTTCAGCACCTGCTGTGCCTTCTTGCGGGCATAGCGGCGGAGGCTGTCCTCCCGCTTTTCCCGGTAACTCTCGGCATCCACATTGATACGGATGTGGCCCTCCACATCCCGGTTGACGGCGTAGTTTGCCAGATGCTGGATGGCATCCAGGGTATCGCCCCGGCGGCCGATCAGGTAACCCAGATCGTCGCCCACCAGGTCCACCTTGTAGGTGCCGCCCTCTGCCTTCCAGCAGTGGGGAACAGCCTTGGAGTCCATGTGCTCCAGCAGACCCTTGATGAAGTTCTCGATCTTCTCCTCCACGGAGCCGGCCTCAGCGGGGGCATACTCCTTGGGAGCTTCCACCTTTTTTTCAGCCTTCTTCTCGGGCTTGGGAGCCTTAGGTGCCTTGGGGACCTCAGGCTTCTTTTCTGCCTTGGGAGCCTTGGGGGCTTCTGCCTTCTTCTCAGGCTTGGGAGCGGGAGCGGCCTTGGGGGCCTCGGCCTTCACAGGCTCTGCCTTGGGCATCTCGGGCTTGGGTGCTTCGGGCTTCTTCACAGGAGCCGCAGCCTTGGGCTTGGAGCGGGATGCGCTGCCCAGAGCGCTCTTGGGCTTTTCGGGCACCTTCTCCACTTTTGGGTCGGGAGCTTCATAGGTCACCTGGACCTTGGCGGGCTGGGCACCGAAGCCCAGGAAGCCAGTCTTTGCCTGCTGCAGGACCATGACAGAAACGCTGTCCCGGTCCAGACCCAGCTGGGTCAGTGCGGATTCAATGGCAAGATCAATGGTCTTGCCGCTGGTAATAATAGTCTTTTCCATTGCGCATTCCTCCGATTAGTTGGAAGTGTAACGGTCGGGATCGTAGTTACGGCCCTTGCAGTAGGGACGGCTGGGGATACCGGACATGCAGGAAACTTCTTCGTCCTCTTCCAGCTCAATCCCCTTCTTGGCAGCGTACTCTCTGGCAGCGGCAGCCTTAGCGGCACTCTCCTGATCCCGCTGCTGCTTCTGGAGCTTCTTCTTGCTGGTGTTGGTGGTGATGCCGTCAGGGTTGGAGGCCCGGCGCTCAGCGCGGATGCGCTCCTTCTCAGCCTCAATCCGCTCCTCCTCCAGATACTTCTGCAGACGGACAGCATCTTCAGCATCATAGATCTTGCGGTAGTGGTTGGTCATGATGGGGTCAATGGCCATACGGACCAGACCGCCGATGAACCAGTACAGGCTGAGGCCTGCGGAGACAGTGAAGCCGATCCACAGGGTCATCAGGGGCATCATGTACAGCACCATCTGGGTAGACTGGTTCTGCTGAGACTTCTTGGCAGTCTCCTGGTCCTGAATGCCCTTCTCGTTGGTAACCAGAGAATCATTGGTCTTCTGGGTAATCCACATCTGCAGGAACTGAGATGCGGTGGAAGCCACAGGAATCAGGAAGGCACCGATGTGAGCCCAGTCCCATACCCAGGTGGAAGCAAAGACATTAAACTGAGGGATAGCACCCAGATTGATGCCCAGGAAGTTGAAGTTGATGCCCTCCAGCGTCCGTGCACCGATCTCAGGGATGGCTGCCTGCAGCTCGGCTGCGAACTGAGGAATGGCCTGAGCGGCAATGACCTGATCGTAATAATTATTGTTGGAGAAAATGGTGGGAGCCAGGTCCTTGATGACGCTGATGATCTGGGGAATAACCTCCTCAGACTCCATCAGGATGTAGCGCATGGGCTCCCGGATGACGGTGAACAGGGGGACCAGGATGAACATGGGGATCAGGCTCCACAGACAGCCGCCGCCCATAGAAACGCCTTCTTCCTGATACAGCTTCTGCACCAGTTCATTCTGCTTCTGGGGGTCGTTGGAATAGCGGGCCTGGATGTCCTGGATTCTAGGAGTCAGACGGGACATCTTCATCATGTTCTTCTTGGACTTTACGTTGATGGGGATCAGGACAGCCTGAACCGCCAGCGCAAAGATAATCATGGCAACACCATAGTTGTTGGTCAGATGATACAGCTGACCCAGCAGCCAGCCAAACGGCACAGTGATGAGGTTCGATAACTTAAATGCGAGAAACATTGACTTTCCTCCTTAATGTTGTGAAAAAAACGGAAGTCACGGTACGGGGTCATAGATATCCCCTTTGTAAAAGGGATGGCAGCGCAGCAGCCGCTTCAATGCGAGCCAGCCGCCTTTGACAGCCCCGTATTTGCCGATCGCTTCGACGGCATAGGCACTGCAGGTAGGCCGAAACCGGCACCGGGCCGGAAAGTAAGGGGAAATGTTACGCTGGTAAAAGCGAATCAGAGAAAGGAGTGCTCGTTTCATACTTCTTCCTTCAGCAGTCCCGCCTTTTTGGCGAGGGCCAGGTAGCTTTTGGTGAGCTTACTGAATTCCGCATCCACCGCTCTGGTCCGGGCCACCACTACGATGTCCCAGCCGGGAAGGAACTTGTCCTCGTTGAGGCGGTAGACCTCCCGGATACGGCGGCGGGTCCGGTTGCGCACATGGGCCTTGCCAAGCTTTTTGCTGACAGTGATACCCACACGGTTGGTGTCTGTGCGGTTTTTCCGGGCATAGAGCACCAGATAGCCGTCCGCAACCCCGTTGGTGTGATACAGCCGGCGGAATATGTGATTGAGCTTTAGGCTGGTAGAAAATTTCATGATAAAATCTCCCTTTCCAGAAGTTAGGACGCACTCCGATAAAGAAATGTCATTGCGAACCACTGTGCCGCAGCACGTACAGAGCGCAACCGCCGAAGGCGGCTCTTAGCGCGTCGTAGTCCGCAGACTGGTGTGGCAATCTCCTAAAGTTTCAGATTTGTCCCTGAGCGTCAGGGGATTCCCACTCCACTAGGCCTGCAGGCCTGTGCAGAGCGCAACCGCCGAAGGCGGCGCTTAGCGCGGAGCAGTGTGCGCACTGGCTCGGAATGACAGCAAATCTGAAAACCCCCATTAAAAAGGGAGCGGGGCGAATTTTGCATTCACCCCGCTGTAGCTCCCGTTTCGCTTGTTGGCGCTTATTTCACTTGTGTTGACCCACAGTGCAAACGCATCAGGCGGACAGAACCTTGCGGCCCTTTGCACGACGGCGGGCCAGAACCTTACGGCCGTTGGAAGTAGCCATTCTCTGACGGAAACCGTGAACCTTGGAACGATGACGACGGCTGGGCTGGTAGGTACGCTTCATAACACTTACACCTCCTATAAAATTTCTTTTTTCATATGCTCGACAGCCAAAAGGCCGCAGCAACACATAATAAATGACCATAACGGTCATGCCCGACCATTATAACCTAAAAAAGCGGTTTGGTCAATCTTTTTTTCTATTTTTTCTGTGGAATTATCCGATGGTCAGGTTGGAACCGGTGAAGCTTCCATCCAGCTTGGACAGCACCCGGTCATATTCTTCCGTACCGGGCTCCCAGGGGGTAGGCTGGAAATTGTTCCGCTTCTCGATGGAGCTGACGCTGACAGGTACGATTCTCAATTCTCCCAGATGCACCCCGGTCTCATCCCGGATGATCTCCTGCTGCAGCAGAGCGCTGTCCAGGTCCTTGGGATACAGATTGCCGCCAAAGACAAAATTACCCAGTGAATAGTAGATCATACCGCCGTTATATGCTTCAATGGGCTGCAGAACATGGGGATGGGAACCCCAGACGATGTCGGCACCGGCATCGATGGCGGCATGGCCCACATCCACCTGCTCCTGGGTTGGGTGGTAACTGCCTTCCGCCCCCCAGTGGGGTGCCACGATCACCAGATCACAGCCCCCTTCCCGCAAAGCTGCGATTTCTGCAGTCATATCCTCCACATCCAGCTTGTAATACACCATGCCGTAGAGGCCGATGGTGAGACCGTTTTTCGTGGTGAAGACCACACTGCCGTCCCGCTCCGCGTAGGGGATGCCTGCCTCGTCCAGAGTTTCCTTCGTCGTGTCATAGGCGGCATTGCCGTAATCCAGGGTGTGATTGTTGGCAAGAGTTACCGCTTCCACGGCATTTTCTGTCAGAATATTGACCAGCGCCTCCGGTCCCCGGAAGGTATGCTTCTTCTGCATGGGATTTCCGGAATCGCTGAGAGCTCCTTCCAGATTGGCAAAGGAGCATTCATCCTCCAAAAAGTATCCCCCAATATTCCGGAAGGGATACTGCCAGTCCTCCCCTACCGTCTTGATAAAGCCGTAGGGGGCATAGTAATTGATGGGATTGCTGCCAAGGGTGCAGTCTCCTACAAAGGTCAGCAGAAACCGTTCCTCCTGAGGCTCCGTTTCCGTGGGAACCGTTACCGCTTCTGTCGCCGCAGCGGTTGCTTCCGTTTCCGCGACCATTTCCGTGGCTTCCACGGTTTCCGGTTCCGCAGCCTTCGGCGCGCAGCCGGACAGCAGGAGAAGGCATGTGAAAAGTAAGATAAATTTCTTCATGGGCAATACCTTTTTATAAAAAATGCAGAATGCCCTGAGAAGCCTCATTTTGCATTCTGCATTTTGCATTTTCGTTAGCCGTTTTCCTGTGCCCGCTTCTTCATCAGGTTGCGCATACGGATGCCATGATCCAGTTCCCGCTTACGGATACGCAGGCTCTTGGGGGTGCACTCCAGCAGCTCATCGTCAGCCAGGAATTCCAGGCACTGCTCCAGAGACATGGTTCTGGGGGGCACCAGACGGATGGCTTCGTCGGAGCCGGAGGCGCGCATATTGGTCAGCTGCTTGCGCTTGCAGACGTTGACGGTCATATCCTCGTTGCGGCTGCAGATGCCAACCACCATGCCGGCATAGACGGGAGTGCCGGGACCGATCAGCATGGTGCCGCGCTCCTGAGCTGCGCCCAGACCGTAGGTAACGGCTTCGCCGGACTCGTGGGCGATGAGGGAGCCCACCAGACGGCGCTCAATTTCGCCCTTCATGGGAGCGTAGGAATCCAGCACGGAGGACATGATGCCCTCGCCCTTGGTGTCGGTGAGGAACTCGCTGCGGTAGCCGAAGAGGCCACGGGAGGGAACCAGGAACTCCAGGCGGTAGCGGCTGCCCATGGGGGTCATGCCCAGCAGGTCTGCCTTGCGGCGGCCCATCTTCTCGATGACGGCACCCATGCACTCCTCGGGCACGTCGGCAACCATCCGTTCGATGGGCTCGCAGACCTTGCCGTCGATGACCTTGGTCAGGACACGGGGGGTAGAAACGGAGAACTCATAGCCTTCCCGGCGCATGGTCTCCATGAGGATGGACAGGTGCATTTCGCCGCGGCCTGCCACATTGAAAGCATCGGTGTTGTCCTGCTCAGTGACATGGAGGGAAACGTCCTTCATCAGTTCCTTCTCCAGACGGTCCCGCAGGTTCCGGGAGGTGACATACTTGCCCTCCTTGCCGGCAAAGGGAGAATCGTTGACGGCAAAGGTCATTTCGATGGTGGGATCGCTGATCTTCACGAAGGGCAGGGGCTCGATGCAGTCGGGGGTGCAGAGGGTACGGCCGATGGTGATGTCTGCCATGCCGCTGAGGGCCACGATCTCGCCGGCGCTGGCCTCGGTGATGGGGTTCTTGCCCAGACCGTCAAACTCGTACAGGGCAACCACCTTGCCCTTCTGCCTGATCTCGGGGTTATGGAAGTCGCAGATGGTAACCTCCTGGTTCACCTTGATGGTACCGCGCTCCACACGGCCCACGGCGATACGGCCCACATACTCGTTGTAGTCGATGGAAGAAACCAGCAGCTGCAGGGGCTCTTCCTTGCTGCCGGCAGGGGCGGGAATATAGTTGACAATGGTTTCGAACAGAGGGGTCAGGTCCTTGCCCACTTCATCAGGACCGTAGGATGCGGTGCCCTGACGGCCGGAGCAGAAGACGGTGGGGCTGTTGAACTGCTCGTCGGTAGCGTCCAGATCCAGCAGCAGCTCCAGAACCTCGTCCATGACCTCTTCGATACGGG
>ERZ1032130.238-NODE-238-length-15613-cov-6.611968_pt1 | contig 15613 bp, 10 predicted proteins | sample MGYA00517879_ERZ1032130 | MGnify/ENA primary metagenome ERZ1032130 (study PRJEB33719, sample SAMN04262597) | wastewater metagenome | biome: rural village; feature: animal feces; material: feces | host: Bos taurus | place: El Salvador | collected 2012-01-31 ...
TCGTTGATACATTACCCTTGAAAAGTCCAGTTAATTAATAACGGTTATACTAGTATCGTACTTTTGTAACTTTATTATACACTACAGTAGGTCATCCGTCAAAAGAATTTTTCATTATATAATTGTTATCACAGTTATTATATTCAGTAAAAACTTAAAATCTTCTAGCAATAATTGTCTTTGAACAAACTGTTAATTCACCACAAACTTCAAATCTTCTATTGTTTCCAAGCTCATCATAAACTTGGAACTTACTTAACGCATTCGTTGTTGATAAGATAAGATGCAGCAACTGTAATTCCTGCACCAAACAGCATAGAAATAAGCAAAAGACAGACCATGGTAACAATAAGTTTCCCCCATTCTGTTTGCAGATGCCAAGCACATTCACATATTACAATGCCAATGAAGTCAAAGCCAAAAACCGACATACGCCATAGTTTCTTTTGACTTTTCTTCAATAAAACAAACTGGATCATCAACCCAAGAAATAAAAAGGAACAGGCAGGTATCCAGATAAGTGGTTCTGAGAAACACAAAAACATATATACCAAGCCTGTATTAAATAGCTCCATTATCACCATTTTCTGTACCTCCATTTTCCAAAATACTTCGAATCTTCGTAAAGAAACTGCTGGTTGTCACCATTGCTGCAGCGATATCGCTGATTGGCTCTGCCAAAAATACCGCAAACACTTTGTTTTCAAAGAATAATGGCAGAATGAAAATCAATGGAATCAAAAGCACCAGTTTACGCAAACACGCAAGCAGCAAACTTGTCTTCGCCTGTCCCAATGCCACAAAGGTCTGCTGGCAGCTGATCTGGAAACCCAATGCAAAGATTCCTGCCATATAAATACGCATACACCATGCTGCTTTTTCAATCAAAGCTGCATCACTACTGAAAATACCTGCAAACATGTGCGGAGCAAGCATGGTCAGCAGCCAGAATAGTGTTGTATAACCTGCACAGATGATAAGCTCGTATTTAAATGTTTCCATGACACGTTCCTTTTTTTCAGCTCCAAAGTTAAAGCTCACCAAGGGCTGCGCCCCCTGGCATACTCCGTTGATCGGCATCATAACAAGCTGACTAACACTGCTGATAATAGTCATTGCACCTACAGCCAGGTCTCCGCCATATTTTGCAAGGCTGGAATTAAAGCTGATACTAAGCAAACTTTCCGTACTCAGCATAATAAAGCTGGACATTCCAAGAGCAAGACACGGAAAAAGAACTTTCGGAATCAGTTTTAAGTTTCTTAACTGAAGCTTTAAAATCGTTTTCTTTCCTGTGAGGAATTTCAGTACCCAGACTGCGCTGACACACTGGCTTAAAATAGTTGCAAGTGCTGCGCCTTTTACCCCCATGCCAAGACCAAATATAAAAATCGGATCAAGAATAATATTTAAAACGGCCCCAATCACGGTTGTCAGCATACTGAATTTTGCAAAGCCCTGTGTTGTCAGGAATGGATTCATCCCCATAACGATCAGTACAAATATATTTCCCACATTATAGATTAGAAAATAATCCAATGCATAAGGCAAAGTATTTTCACTGGCGCCAAAAAGTGTCAGCAGAGATTTGGCAAAAATCCCAAAAATTATAGTCAGAAAAACTGCGAAAATCAAAAGTGCCGAAAAGCAGTTTCCTAAAATTTTCTCCGCTTCATCCTTTTTTCCCTGACCCATGGAAATCGCGGCGCACGGTGCACCGCCGGCACCTGCCATAGAAGCAAAAGCATTGATCAGCATTAAAAGCGGCAGACAAAGACCAACACCTGTCAGTGCACTGGTTCCCACCACTGGGATATGGCCAATGTAAATACGGTCTACAATGTTATATAAGAGATTGATTACCTGGGCTACAACAGCCGGAATTGCAAGCTTCAACAGCAAACTTCTTACGTTTCCACTTCCCAAATCTATTTTATTTGAACTCATTGATTTCACGCTACTTTCTTATTTTCTCATGATAAATCATTATACCTCTAAGAGCACAAAATGCAACTTCTAAAACAGGGGACGATTGGTATGAATCCAATTGTCCCCTGTTCTACTTTTATGCCCCCAAAGTCCTTTCTCCAAAAAGACTTATTTATATTTCTCCATTGCTTCTTCCATGGTCATACCATTTGCAATGGCCTCTTTACGTTTGTTGTTAATTGCATGAATTTCCTTCATGCGCTCACCGGTCAGTTCATACTTTCTCATAACAAGAAGTGTAACTGCCCATGCTGCCATTGGAATGATACAGAACAGAATGATAACTACCCAGTTCATTCCTACAGAGTATGGTGTGTCCGCTGTCGGAAGATTTTTCAGTCCAATCACAGTACATGCGATACCCACCACTGTTGCTGATAAAGAAGAAACCAGCTTATCAACCAGTGAGAACAGTGTTCCCATAATACCCGGAATATATTTTCCCGAACGGTATGTTTCGTAGTCGGAACAATCCGCTACCATTGGAATCGGCATATCTGCTGTAGAGTAGTATGCACCGTAGCCAATACCGAACAGAAGAATAAACAGTATGGTATATAAGTTGATAGAAACTTTTCCGTTGCTGATCAGTGTCAGGTTCCATGCCGGATTTCCCTGTTTCCAAAGAAGTAACAATGCAAGAACTCCAATGTAGCAAACCAGTGCCACAGATACATATCTCATTAAAGATGCTTTCTGACCTTTTTTCTGAGATGTGCGAACTGTCAGCAAGAAGAATGGTACAGAGAACACATAACCCAATACCATCATCGGAAGATACAGTCCGTCGTAGTTGCCCATCATACAGCCGTAAAGCATACATAACACCGTCACGTTTGTAGCGATGGATAATGCTAATTTACAGCCCGCACCGGCAACCATTAAGCGCTGCATCGGGTTGTTGTTTTTGATGATTTCGATATATTCTGAAATCTTTGTTTTTTCCTGTGTCGCTCCGCCAATTCCAAAATATTTTGGCTGATCCTTTTCCCAGATACCGACAATTGCAAGGATTGTCAGTAAAATGGAGATTACGATACCAATCGGAGTCAATACTCTGTAAAAATTCGCACTGCTGTAATCCGCCACATTGGCACGAATGATTGGTGCCAAAAACTGCATCAGTCCCATACCGGCCATGGAGCCAATGGTATTAAAGATAGTAAAAAGCGGCCTCTGGTTCGGATCATTTGTAAGAACCGTCTGTCCGGAACGTGTAACAGATGTCTGAAAGGTATAGCCGATTACCCATACGGCATACAAACCGATAAATGCAGCATATCTCAGCCACATCTGTTCTGCCGAAATGTTCGGACAAATACAGTAAAGCATAAATACCGCAAATGCCATAATCGCATTACCGATTACCATAAATGGTCGGAATTTTCCAAATTTACCGTTGGTGTGGTCCATCAATGCACCGATGATCGGATCCGTAATGGCGTCAAAGACACGCATACCTGTCACCATCACAGATGCAAATACGGTCGCAATCCCTAATACGTTGTTACCAAAGGTTGCAATGTATGTCAAAATCAATACATAGTAAACATTTGTGGCACCATTGTTTAATGGAAACAGCGCTAACTGGTACATCTTTGCGCGGTTTACGCCCGCGCCGGATGTGTTATTTTCATTTCCCATAGTTTCTTCCCCTTAACTATCAAGAGCAAAAATCATTTATTTGTTTTTTAAAGACTTTTTGAATTCTTTGTAGCTTGTGTAAGCTTCGCTTTTTCTGAATTTTGAAACTTTTATCATCCACATTGCCGCAGATACGACTGCAAGTGCACTAAATACAATTGCTGCAGTTCTGCATGTAGAGATAATTCCCGGTTCTACTGCTTTGATGGTTGTATCAGCACCGATACCGTTCATAGCCTGTGAATTTGCGATCGCATACAGGTTATGGTGACAGGCTTCTCTCATAGCAGAAACTGCTACCGGGTCATTTTCATATTTTGGAAGCCCGTTATCGCCTACGATCATAAATGCAAGCATGGAGTCGAAGGTTGTTGTTCCTCCCATAACACCGTCAATACCATTTACCATTGTATTCAGTACGTTATCTGTGATCTGAAGTCCGTTACACTGCCATTCGCCGTTCATGATACCCTTTACAAGGTTCTTGTTACCGCCGGACCACTGGGTACCCCAGCGAGTATAGGCCATCATAACACCGTTGCCGCCTTTTCCGGAGTATTCAAATTCACCGTTGTCATTTCTTACAACACCCTGAGATCTTTCAAGACCGCCCTGGAATGCTCTCAGATAAATTTCACGTGCTGCCTGTTCATTTAACCATACCCCAAGACCGATACGATCCTGTTCACAGTCGTTTAATGCAAAGTGTTTATAAACAACAAATACACCTTTTTCTTCGATACCGCTTACTTCATATCTTCCAATTTCAGCAGAAAGGAATGCATCTTCTGAATAGTACTCGAAGTTACGTCCGCTGTACGGAGATCTGTGGATGTTTGCACCCGGTCCATAGAGGAATGTAACGTGTGCATCCAGACAGTCATTACCTACGATATTACCGATTTCATATGCTAATTCTTTGTTAAATGTAGCTGCCAATACGTCTTCTGATGTAAGAGCTGTTGTTTCAACACCAAGCTGGCTTCCGAATAAAGCTACTGTTAAGCCCTGAGGACCGTTTTCATCACGGGTACCCGGAGCCTGAACGGATTCAACAGGCATATGCCAGTGGAAAGCATCGCCAATAAATGTAACCATTTCTTCAAATGTGAGCTGGTCTAATAATTCATCCCACTTAGGATCGTCATAATCAAGACCGATCATGTCATAAAGCTTTAATCCATTGTCTGCGCCAAGTGTTGGCATTACAGCGTCTGCATTCGAATCTGTTTCATAATGCTGATCCTGTAAACCCTTTACCAGGTACTCATTTAATGCAATCTTGATTGTTTTTTCAAGGCTTGGCATCGTGCCTTCCCAGTCATTACGTGTAAGGTAAGTTATGTTTGTGCCTACTTCAGCATTTCTGTTAGGATCTGAAGAATCTAATTTATTTTTGATTTCTGTTCCGGCATCACTTACCGCATAAGTTGTTGTATCCAGTTTAGGATTGTTCCATACTGCAACTAACTCTGCATTACCTGCCGCATCCATACGGCCATTTGTGTTTTCCGGTGTAAAGCCTTTTGCTGCCAATACGTTGTTTGCTGCATTGTGAGCATCCGTAGCTGCTGTAAAGTAGTAATCACCTGCATCTAAGATGTAGGTTCCTGCGCCGTAAGCGTCATAGCTTGCCACATAATCGCCATCGATTCCAATAGTTAAAGTTTCTGAAGCGCCCGGAGCTAAAATGTCAGTTTTTTCAAAGCCAACCAAGTTTACAGAAGCTTTTTCAACCTTGTTGTCGATATCGTACTGTGTATATGGACTTGATACATAAACCTGAACAGTTTCTTTTCCTTCCATATCACCTGTGTTTGTAACAGTTACGTTCATTGTATAAGTTGTAGTTGCTGCATCATAAGCTAAAGCTACATCACTGTATTCAAATGTTGAATAGCTTAAGCCGTAACCAAATGGAAATGCAACATCATCATGATAAGCATATTCTCCGGCATTTCCTGTACCCATTACGAAATCTTCGTAACGTGTTTCAAAATATTTATATCCAACATAGATACCTTCCTGATAGATCATGTAAGTATCTGCATGTTCAGGAATCTGTGTTAAGTCACCTTCATACTGAATCGGTGTGAAATTCTGCATCACAGGACTTGCGTAATTATTATAGCAATAAGTATCTACCAAGCTGCCCGATGGGTTAATCTTACCATTTAAGATTTCAGCTACTGCATTGATACCTGTCTGACCAACGCCGCCGATCCAGAGTGCAGCATCTACGCCGTATTCGTTGTTCTTTAAGAATTCAACCTGAAGTGCGTTGGATGTATTGATAAGAACAACAATTTTGTTAATTGTTCCGGCATCTTTTAATGCTTTGATGTTTGCCATCATTTCTTTTTCAACATCATTTAATGCAAGATAGTTTTTGCCATCGCCTAATTCGTGATCAAAATAGCTGTCTGCACCTTCACCGCCGATACGGGATAATACCACGATCGCTGCATCGCCGTATTCTTCTACAGAACCGATCACGTCTTCTGTATAAACACTCCAAGGAGCTTCTACGATTTCAGCAGAACCATATCCGCTTGCTGTTGCAGAGTCCTGTACCACAGCACCTGCGTTACCGCGTGTATATTCAGCTGCCGCACCTGTTTCATAGAAATCCCATAAGGTCTGGTTTACCTGGAAACCTTCTTTTTCTAATGCAGCTTTTAAGTTATCACATTTGGAGCTGTCAACATTCCCTGAACCTGTACCACCGTAAACAATGTTTACAGAAGAGGTTGAGAATAAACTTACCTTTGAGCCTTCTGCCAAAGGAAGGGTTTTGTCAACATTTGTTAAAAGGGAAGCGCCTTCTGCTTCTACCTGCTTTACAAGCGCTGCACCGGCTGCTGTTCTATCCGCTTCCGCTGCAAAATCACCTTCATAATAAACTGCTGATTCATCTTCATTTTCAACTTCCCAGAATGTTCCGCCCGCAAACAAAGCAATTGTATTATCAAACATAGATGTGATCACAGTTGCCGCAATTAAGATTATTGCAAGCGGTGCACTTAAGAGTGACAAAAATTTCCAAGGTCTTCTCGCCTTTCGAAGAGCTTTTTTATAAGCTTTTTTCTGCGCCCTTTTCTGAGCTTTTAACTCTTTCTCCATTACATTTCCCCCCAATTCGATTCGCCTACATCCAGTTGGAGCTGTCTACTTTTGCAGCAGAATACTCCGGACGCGGTTTATCTGTTTTATAAATTACTGCCGAATCTGCACAATCTCCTGATCTTACTTCCAGATGATTGACAGCTTCCATTGGCATTTTAAATTTGAAAACGTGTTCACCCTTCTTGGTTTCCACCAGTTTTCCATTGTTGTACAGTGACACTTCCTTACAGGTAGAGTATACTGTGATGTCTGTTACCGTTTCTGTACGGTATTCATATCTTCTCCCCGCCAAATATACAAATGGCTCTTCCGTCCAGTATGCTTTGTATAAATAGAAGCAGTCCTTTTTCAGCTTACGGTCAAAGGTTACAAGTCCTTTATGGTTCATCCCCGGTTCGCCGCCCTGATTTCTTGCATCTGCCGCAAAGTCAAACATGTTCCATACATAGTTCCCCCACATGTACGGATGACGTTTGAAGCATTCCAGCATGAATTCATGATATTTATTCTGATACTCTTCTGTATTATCACCTCGTCTTGGTTTTGCCGCATGCAGGTTTGGCATCCCCTCCGCACCGTATTCTGAAAAACCTAAACAGCGTTTTGGATAGAGTAATTTCCAAAGTCTGATCCACAGGTCATTTAATAAAAATCCTGGTACATACCAGCCAAGATATAAGTTCCATGCAACAATGTCAGAAATATGTGCTGACTTTTCCCAATGAAGCGCCACCGCATAGCATGCAAGTGTTGTGACACGGGTCGGATCCATTTCCTTTACCATTTTTTGCAGCGCCTTGTGGTTTGCAAGCATCTGTTTCTTCCTGGATTTTCCAGAGATTGTGATTTCGTTGGAAAGTCCCCACATGACGATACATGGATGGTTATAATTCTGAATCACCAGCTCCTTCATCTGGGAAATGGTGTTATCATTTCCATTGGCAAGATGTTCTGAAATATACGGAATTTCAGCCCACACCACCATACCGTACCTATCACAAAGATCATAGAAATACTGGTCGTGCTGATAGTGTGCGAGACGGATGGTGTTCGCTCCAATCTCGCGGATCAGTTCCATATCTTTGTCGTGATGTTCTTTTGTAATTGCGTTACCAATGCCTTTAAAGTCCTGATGACGGGATACCCCATGCAGATTGTATGGTCTGCCATTTAAATAAAATCCCTTATCAGGGTCAAAAGAAAAATAACGCACACCGCAGGTTGTGGATACCTCATCCGCCACTTTTCCGTCAACTTCAAGTGCTGCTTTGACGGTATAGAGGTACGGGTCTTTCACTCCGTCCCAAAGGTGTACATTTTTTACCTTTAATACTATGTTTGTACCGTTTCCTTCTGCAACAGTGTTTCCCTGGGCATCCAGCAATGTCACTTTTACATCGCCATCTGCGTTTGCCCATGTTTCCACCAGAATATGGGCATCTTTTCCCTTCACCTCCGGTGTCACCCTGATTCCGGGACCCGCAAAGTGATCAAGATCAAAATGCGCTCTGGAAACTGTCAAAAGCTCCACATCTCTGTAGATTCCCCCATAAAAAGTAAAGTCTGCTTTCTGTGGATATACCCTGTCGTTCACACTGTTGTCTACATAAACAACCAGATGATTTTCCGCCTCTAAAATTTCTGTCACATCCTTGCGGAATGTAGAATATCCTCCATCATGAGTGCAGACTTCCTTACCGTTTAATACGACCTTTGCACTGGCATTGACACCGTGGAACTGTAAGTAGACCAGTTCATTTTCTGCATCAAACTCCGGCATCTCAAATGTCTTTTCGTAACTGCAGGTGCCGCGCCAGTAATCATTGCCACCGTCCTGACCGTCAATTGCATTCCATGTGTGCGGCAGATCAAGAACTGTCTTTGCACCGTCATGATAAATGAATGTCCAGTCATTCATGATTTTCTGAATTCGTCTCATCGATAATCCCCTTAATCCTTGTTTATCGTGCACTATATGCGCAAGTAGCTAGCTTTAAATCTAGCAGTTTTTCACAAATTTTACAATTTCATTTCCCTAAGTGGTCAAAAAAGTGACCTAAGTGGTCACTTTTAATTGAATCGGTATAAGCATTTTTAACGAAAAACAACCATCCTCTTCACTGACATTCAGGAAACCTTCATACTTCTTCAGAATCTGACGAATGCTGCGAAGCCCGAAACCATGGGAATGTTTGTCTTGTTTTGTTGTGATTGGAATGCCTTCTTCATATAATAAGTGTTCCGGCATTGGGTTGATAATATTCATCACCAGAAAGTTATGCTGACGATAAATCATCACATCAATCTGACGTTTTTCTTTTTCTTTTAATTTTTCCACAGCCTCAATGGCATTATCCATGGCATTTCCAAGAATAGCATAAAGGTCAATGGTGTCAATAAAACCAAGCTGGCTGCCATCTGCAACACAGGTTACCTGAATATCATGATTTTTACAGTAAAGACTTTTTTCTGTGAGAATCGTGTCAAATACATCATTTCCTGTTTTTACGATGGCTTCATAAATTCCCACAGACTCCTCGATTTCACCAAGATACCGATCCAGCTCCGCTTTGTCCGCATTTCGCAGAGCACGAATCTGATGCTTTAAGTCGTGACACTTCTGGTTGATAAGCGCAATGTTTTCTTTGGAAATTTTATATTGCTCCTGCTGGGTTTTATACAGAAAATCCAGCATCTCCTTTTCCTGTCTCAGCTGACTTTTCTTAAAGAGCTCTCCTTCCAGATAAAGAACTACTATACAGATCATCTGTGTCAGATAATAATACCCCCACTGATAAGGCATTGTGCTTACTCCACCAATCACTTCATGAAAAGAAAGCATATTGATGATGGTAAACAGTAAAATTGTCAGACCGATCTGTCTTGGACCAAGTTTTTCCCTTCGCCCCACCGGCATCCATTTTGCAATGGTAAAATAACACAACGCATAGGCCAGCACATAGGTTCCAAGCACGATCAATGCTTCTCCCCCACTTTCAGGCCATTCCATACGCCGCAGCATGATCAGCATAGAAACACCTTCCACTGTCACTTCCCAGATGGATACGCCCCAGACCATATTATAAATTGCCACTGTCCAGGATATCTCAAAGCAGGTATGAAGAATGAGCATATTCAGGCCGCAGCCAATTGCCATAAAAACAGCTTCTATCAAAAATTCATTTTCCCTTGGAAGTCCCAGGATTGCTGCTGCCAAGGCAAGCATCCCAATGATAAAAAGAAGCATTTTTTTCCAAAAGCCTTCTCTTCTTTCCTCCGAATGAGTGAAAATAATCCCGGAAACAAAAAATGCAGTAAAATAAATTCCAAAATAATCCAAAATCACCTGGAGTTTCCTCCCATGTATTTCGTAAGAGCTTCTAAAAATGCTGAACGGTTTCGACGACTGATTTCCAATTCAAACGGCCCCACACTGGCAGTATTTTTTCGAACTCCCGTCACATGCATCAGGTTCACCAGATACCAATGATTGCATTTTGCAAAAACGGCAGACGGCAAAGAGCTTTCTGCAGACTGCAGACTTGCTCTTACTACAAATTCTCCTTCATCCGTGTGATAGTAAAGCTGACGGTTTTGAATTTCCACATAATAAATCTGCCGCGCTTCCAGCTTCTTCACGCCGTCCTGCAAATGAAGCAATATAAATGGCAGCTCTTTTTTCTGTACTCTCTTTAAGGCACGCTTTATTTTCATGGAAAATGTATAATAAGTGATCGGTTTCATCACAAAATCCAATGCACCTACAGAGTATCCTCGAATGGCATACTGTGCCATGCTGGTGATAAACATGAGCACCACGTTTTCATCTGCTTCACGTATCTTTTCTGCCGCATCCATTCCATTGACTTTGGGCATTTCAATATCCAGTAAGATCAGGTCATAGCCGGAAACATGGTTTTCCAGAATTTCCTCACCATCGTAAAAGGTTGAGATTTCAAACTCCTGGCCTTCTTCCTGCGAGTATTGCTCCAGATATTTTTTAAGTTCTTCAATAAAACTTTTATCATCTTCTACAATTGCTATGCGATACATTCCCCCATAATCTCCCATCGTTTACAATTGTATCTTACAAAATTTAAACGGTTTCCACCTTGATAATATTTGTATTTCCGGATTTACCGTTGATCTGTCCGCCTGTAAGGACAACATGATCACCCTTTTGTAATTCTAACACGCGTTTTGCCTGAAGCATTGCGGTATAGAACATAACTTCAATGGAGCTGAATTCTTCACACAAGATTGGTGTAACACCCCAGCTTAAATTCAGTCTTCTCCATGCTTTTTCATCTGTTGTCATACCAAGAATCTGTACCGGTCCGCGGAAACGGCTTACCATTCTTGCAGTTCTTCCGCTCATGGAATTGACAATGATTGCTTTCGCATCTACATCAATGGCCATGGAACATGCTGAGTGAGAAATGGCATCTAATGTATTGGAGATTTCAAATTCAGCATTTCTAAAACGTTTGCTGTAATTAATGTTTTTCTCTGTGTGTTCCGCAGTTCCTGCCATATAAGTAACTGCTTCCACCGGATACTGTCCGGATGCTGTTTCACCTGATAACATGATCGCAGATGTTCCATCATAAATGGCATTTGCAATATCTGATACCTCTGCACGGGTTGGTCTTGGATTATGAATCATAGATTCCAGCATTTCTGTTGCTGTAATAACTCTTTTTCCAAGGAGGCGGCATTTGTCGATCAAATACTTCTGAATTCCCGGAACTTCCATGGCCGGAATTTCCACACCCAGATCTCCGCGGGCAACCATAACTCCGTCTGTTACTTCACAAATTGCTTCAATGTTATCTACACCTGCACGGTTTTCAATTTTAGCTACGATTTCAATATCTTCTCCGCCGTTGGCATTTAAGAAATCTCTTAAATCCTTTACATCCTGTTTTGTAGACACAAAGGATGCAGCAACAAAATCCACACCGTTCTGAATACCAAACAGAATGTCTTCTTTATCCGCTTCACTTAAGAATTCATGGGTCATTACCTTGTTAGGGAAGTTCATGCTCTTGCGGTTTGAAAGCACTCCACCGGCAATGACTTTACAAACTGCATCTTTTCCTTCCAGTTTTTCAACTTCACATATGATCAGACCATTGTTAACTAAAATTTTGTCTCCAATGTTCAGATCCTCGATCAAACGTTCATAGGTTACGGAAACTCTTTCTTCATTTCCCACAATATCTTCTGTGGTAAAGGTAAAAGTATCTCCGTTTTTTAATGTAACGCTGCCGTTTTCAAATGTTTTGATACGATATTCCGGACCTTTTGTATCCAGCATGATCGCAATTGGCAATCCCATTTCTTCTCTTACTTCTTTGATTAAATCAATTTTCTTCTGATGTTCCTCATGACTTCCATGAGAAAAGTTTAAACGTGTCACGTTGACACCTGCCTGAAATAATTTTGTCAAAGTTTCTCTGTTCTCACTTGCCGGACCGATTGTTGCAATGATTTTCGTCTTACGCATTTTTTCATTCTCCTTGTACCGTGTTTATTAGCTGATTCATTATACCATATATCCCTCTACTTAATAAACATTTTTGTTCGAATAATAAACCAAAAAAGCGACTCCTCATTTGAGGAGCCGCTCTGCATTGGCAAGGAAACTTAACCGCGCACTTCTTTTACGATGTCCGCTGCTTCTTTTGTAAGTCTTACAATTTCATCAAAGTTACCGGCTTTTACCAGATCACCTTTTACCATCCAGCTGCCGCCGCAGGCAACCAGTCTGTTGTATCCAAGGTATTCTCTTACGTTCTTAGGGCTAACGCCGCCTGTTGGCATGAACTGAAGTCCAACATAAGGAGCTGCTAAAGCTTTTAATGTAGAAAGTCCGCCAAACTGTTCAGCCGGGAAGAATTTCACTACTTTCAGACCTCTCTTCACAGCCTGGGCTACTTCTGATGGTGTAATACATCCCGGTAATACAAGGATGTTTTTGGAAATACAATAATCAACGATTTCCGGATCAAATCCCGGGCTTACAATAAACTCGGCACCTGCTGCAACTGCACGGTCAACCTGTTCTGTTGTTAACACGGTACCTGCACCAAGAAGGATTTCCGGGTATTCTTCATGCATGATTCTGATACATTCTTCAGCACAGGCTGTTCTAAATGTTACTTCTGCACATGGAAGTCCACCTTCAATCAATGCTTTTGCAAGCGGAGCTGTATCTTTTGCATCTTCTAATACAACCACTGGAACGATACCGATTTTTTTGATTTTATCTAAAATTGCTGAATGCATAATTGCCTCCTATACATACTTCTTAAGTGTTGCTCTGATTGCACCCGGACCTGCGATGAGTTCTGTAAAGTATTTCACTGTAAGTTCTGCAAGACCTGCTTCGTAAAGGTCAACACCAAAAATTGCTTTGTTTGTTAATAATGGTTTGATTGTTTCTTCAACATCTGTATCACCAAGTTTGATACCTGCGACGATTGGGCAAACTGTATCAAGAAGTGGATCCGGGCTGAGTTCGAATTTCTCACCATTGTCATCGATTGCCATTAAGTATCTCATCCATCCTGCAAATACCATTGGGATTAATTTCAGGTTCGCAAGGTCTTTGTCTTCAGATGCCATGTAGTTCTTAATTGTTTCACCGAAACGGATTGCAAGCTTCTGAGATGTATCTGTTGCAATACGCTGTGGTGTATCCGGCATGAACGGGTTAGGAATACGAACATTAAGTACTGTATCGATGAATTCTTTCGGATCAAGGACACCTGGGTTAACCACTACCGGAAGCCCTTCCACGTATCCGATTCTTTCTACCATCTTCTTAAGTTCTTCATCTTTCATTTCTTCGGAAATCTTTTCGTATCCTAATAAGCATCCGAATACTGCAAGTGTTGTATGAAGCGGGTTCAGACAAGTACAAACTTTCATCTTTTCTACTTTGTCTACTGTTTCACGATCTGTGAACATGATGCCGCCGCATTCAAGTTCCGGACGTCCGTTCGGGAACCAGTCTTCGATAACCAGGTATTCGCATTCTTCAGCGTTTACGAATGGAGCAACGTAGGTGTTTTTAGATGTGATCACTGGTTCTAGACCATCAATACCATCCTCCTTTAATATCGCTTCTACGGAAGCATCCGGTCTCGGTGTGATCTTGTCGATCATAGACCATGGGAAGGAAACTTTGTTTCTGTCATTGATGTACTCAACGAATTCTTTTTCTACCAAACCGTTTTCTGCCCATTTTTCAGCGAATGCGTTGATCGCTGCATATAATTTGTCACCATTGTGTGAACAGTTATCCATAGATACCATACCGATTGGTAACTGTCCATTCTGGAAACGTGTATATAAAAGGGAAGCTACTTTACCGATGTAGCTTGCCGGTTTTTCAGGACCTGCTGCAAAATCAGCCACTACTGGCGGAAGCATTTCTCCCTTACCATTTACTAAGCTGTAACCTTTTTCTGTAATTGTAAAGGATACCATCTGTAAAGATTCTTTACAGAAGATTTCTTTTAATCTGTTATATTCAACATCATTTTCGGAGTCAAGAATACAAGATTCAACCACTGCACCGACGATTGTCTTTTCGATTGTTCCATCAGCTTTTAATGTAACAAGAACTGTGTAGTCATCATGTGGACGATTCATTTTCTCGATGATTTCATAGTCAAAGCCTTCTGCAACGATGAGACCTGTTTCCATTTCGCCTCTGTCTAAGATGTTCTGCATAACATTTGCCTGAAATGCACGGAAGATATTACCTGCTCCAAAATGAATCCATCTTGGATTTTCTTTTGTTGCTTTTGTAACTGCTTCGCGGTCAAATTTTGGAAGCTTATACCCTTTCGCTTCCCACTGCGCTCTATTCATTAACCCTTGTGTACTTAATTCCATAGTTTTTGTTTCCTTTCCCCTTGTTTTGACGTTTTTGCCGTTATGTTTATTATAAATGAACAGCCAAAAAAAAGCCAATAGACTTAATTGTTGTTCATATTGCAAAAATTGCGATTTCATAGTAAAATTTCCTTGTTTTCAACAGGAAATTTTTGCTGCAAAAGATTGTGCTATGAGGTTGATTTTATGAAAAAAAGTCTTCAGTCAAAATTTAGTCCCCGTCAGTATATGCTGTCCAAGGATTTTGAAATTTATTACTATAATGACAGTCATTTTTCTGGGGTTGCAGATCACACCCATGATTATTACGAATTCTATTTTTTTCTGGAAGGAAATGTTTCCATGTCCATAGAAAACAAGGTTTCTCATTTAAAACCGGGAGACATGGTTTTGATTCCACCTGGAGTTCACCACCATGTTTTTTCCGTTAACGAAAATGTTCCTTATCAGCGATTTGTTTTCTGGATCAGTCAGGATTACTGTCAAAAGCTGATGTCCCTGTCCGAAGACTACATTTATCTGAACAATCATGTACGGCAAAGCAGAAAATACCTGTACCACTACGACACCATTACATTTAATACGCTCCACGCAAAAATTTTTCGTCTCATCGAAGAGATTCATGGCAATCGCTTTGGAAAAAACGCCAAGCTGGAGCTTTGCGTCAACGATTTGATGCTTCACATCAACCGTACGGTTTATGAGATGAAACATCCGATCACACGCAGAGAAACCACTGCACTCTATGACAGCATTATTCAATACATTGAAGCTCATTTAGATGAAAATCTTTCTTTAGATGAATTGGCAAAGGTATTTTTTGTGAGCAAATATCATATTGCACATATCTTCAAGGAAAACTTCGGAATTTCCGTTCATCAGTATATCAGCAAAAAAAGACTTTCCATGTGCAAGGATGCCATCTTGACCAACGAAAATATCACAA
>ERZ1032130.239-NODE-239-length-15584-cov-5.631593_pt1 | contig 15584 bp, 13 predicted proteins | sample MGYA00517879_ERZ1032130 | MGnify/ENA primary metagenome ERZ1032130 (study PRJEB33719, sample SAMN04262597) | wastewater metagenome | biome: rural village; feature: animal feces; material: feces | host: Bos taurus | place: El Salvador | collected 2012-01-31 ...
CCGAGCGTCAGTTCCTCACCAAGATTGCTGCAAAGCACTACGGCAATGCCGACTTCTGGGTGTATATCTACGAGGAAAACCGCTCTATCATCAAGAATCCCAACGCTATCGCTCCGGGCACTAAGGTGGTGATACCGCCGGCATCGAAGTATGGCATCGACAAGAACAATCCCGAAAGCCTCCGTGCCGCCCGCAAGAAAATCCAGGAGATAGAGAACAAAAAGTAACATGTTCCCTACCCTCAGCTACAAGTTACTCGCCCAACCCGCCAAGAGATCGGCATGGTGGATTCTGGTGTTGGCTTCGCTTATGAGCTTAGCCGACTTGATATTCTCACCCTTGAATTTCACACTCTTGCTTCGCATAGAATTTGTGCTGTTTGCCCTGTTCAAGGCTTCTGTGCTCTATGTGATTCTGCTCAGCTGCCGCCACAAGGTAGCCCGATGCCTTATGATTGCGTTCCTCATAGGGTTTGGTGTGCTTGCGGTAGTTAATGTGGTGGGATTCACCATTTACCAGACAGGAATCTCACGGCGATTGATTGCCATTTTAGGCGAGACTTCAATGCGCGAGATAAGCGAATTTATGCCACAGTTAGCCGACAACCTGCCGATGATGTTCACCGACACCTGTATGGTGTACACAATTCTTGGCTCCGCGCTGTTGGCTGTGATTCTAAGGCTAATCAACACAAAGACTTTCAACTCACTGTTAGCTCTCACAATACTTGCCGGAGTTGTAGTGAGCGGTGTGTTTCTTGCCAAGAAGCAAGTATGGGGCAAAGTGCATCTATCGGTCTATGCCCGCGTGATAACCCATGTGAGAGGCTATGCAAAAGAGGTAAAAGCCCTCGATGAGCTATTAGCGCAGAGTAAAGCTTTCCCCAATGCCGACAAAGTAGCATCTGAGCAACTCACCGACAATGTGGTGCTTGTGATAGGCGAATCGGCACTGAGGCGTCATCATTCGCTCTATGGCTATCCGCTTTCTACAACCCCACGTCTTGATGCTCTTGCCGATAGCCTTGTTGTATTCAGCGACGTGATAGGCTCATCAATCGGGACCAACGACAATATCTCCCGCATACTGACTTTCCGACGCGACTTCGACACCGACGAGTGGTATCGCTATCCATCAATGATTGAAATGATGAAACATGCCGGCTACCGCACCTATTGGTTGTCGAATCAGGAAAAAGGTGGTTTCTGGAGCAATTGCTCTGCAGGAATTGCCCTCACTGCCGATGTGGTGAATTATGTGGGAGCGCTAAGTTCGGAAGATAATCTTATCTCGCGCTTCGATGAGGATCTGCTTGAGCCTGTCAGCAAGGCTCTTACCGACACAGCCCGTCACCGCTTGGTGATGTGCCACTTGCTGGGATCGCACGTGCAATACAAATACCGCTATCCTGCATCAATGGCAGAGTTTACCCCCGACAGTGTTATGAAAAAAGCTCCAAAGCCACACCTCACGCATGAGATGGCACAGACAATCTCGGAATACGACAATTCCATTCGCTACACCGACTATGTGATAGGTCGCATAATTGAGATGGTGCAACGATGCGATAAGCCTTCGGTGCTAATCTATCTATCCGACCATGGAGAAATGGTGTACGATGAGGGCGAATTCTGCGGACGCAACCGCGATTGTGCCGAAGTGCCGATGATAATCTATGCCAACAGTGCATTCAGGCAGCGGTGTGCTGACAAAATGAGGGAGATTGAAGAAGCTCGCGACCGCAGGATTACATCGGCAAACTTAGTGTATGCACTGATGAATATCACAGGCACAAAATATCCGCTTTACGACGCAAAGCTCGACTTTTTGTCGCCCGAATTTGAGTCGCGACAGCGTTTTGTCGATGAAACGCCATGGGAGAAAGACAGTGTGAAACTCGAGGGAAAAAGAAAAAAGTGAAATAGAAAAAATCTTTAACTTAATAATTGATAAATTAACGCGCTGATATTGTGCTGTGAGCCGCGAAAATATTAATTTTGCACTCGAATACGATAATAGGGACAAGACTATGGGTCTTTCCCTCTAAATTGAGTGGAAACAAATTATTGGATAACAGAATAACTACTATAAACAAAAGGAAATATGAGCGATTCAGTAAACATTCGAGAATTGAATGATTTAATAGCAAGCAAAAGTAATTTTGTGGGAATGATTACGCAGGGAATGGATCAGACAATTGTGGGACAAAAGCACTTGGTCGATTCATTGCTCATCGCGCTGCTTGCTAACGGACACGTATTGCTTGAGGGTGTGCCCGGTTTGGCTAAGACTCTTGCCATCAAGACACTTGCATCGCTAATTGATGCAAAATACAGCAGAATCCAGTTTACCCCCGACTTGTTGCCTGCCGATGTGGTGGGAACTATGGTATATAGCGCAAAGCAGGAGAAATTTGAAGTTCGCCGCGGTCCGGTTTTCGCTAATTTCGTACTTGCCGATGAAATCAACCGTGCCCCGGCAAAGGTGCAGAGCGCACTGCTCGAAGCCATGCAGGAGCGCCAGGTGACCATCGGAAAGGACACTTTCAAGCTCGACGACCCGTTCCTCGTGCTTGCCACACAGAACCCTATTGAGCAAGAGGGTACTTATCCTCTGCCGGAGGCGCAAGTTGACCGTTTCCTCATCAAGGTGATTATCGGCTATCCTAATAAGGAAGAGGAGAAGCAGATTATCCGCCAGAATATCAAAGCCGAGAAGCGCGAAGTGAGTGCACTCGTGAAGCCGGAGGATATCATTGAGGTGCGCAAGATTGTGCAGCAAATCTACGTCGATGAAAAGATTGAGCGCTACATTGTGGATATTGTGTTCGCAACCCGCTTCCCGCAGGACTATGGCTTGAACGACCTCACAAGCATCATTTCATTCGGTGCTTCACCGCGTGCTTCAATCAGCCTCGCACTCGCAGCACGCGCCTACGCCTTCCTCAAAGGCCGCGGATATGTGATTCCCGAAGACGTGCGTGCAGTGTGCCACGATGTGATGCGTCACCGCATCGGCTTGAGCTATGAGGCTGAAGCCAACAACATTTCAGCCGACGAAGTAATCAGCGAAATTCTCGATAAGATTGCAGTACCCTAACTAAGCAACGCATAACAAATGGATTCAACTGAGTTATTGAAGAAAGTCCGGAAGATTGAAATCAAGACCAAAGGACTTTCTCAAAACATATTTGCAGGTGAATATCATTCGGCGTTCAAAGGGCGCGGAATGACGTTCTCGGAGGTGCGCGAGTACCAGTATGGCGACGATATCCGCGACATCGACTGGAATGTGACCGCACGCCACAACCGCCCATACGTGAAAGTGTATGAGGAAGAGCGCGAGCTCACTGTGATGCTGCTCGTTGATGTATCTGGCAGCAAGAACTTCGGTGCAGTGGGTGTGGAGAAAAATGAGATGATGGCTGAAATTGCCGCCACTCTCGCTTTCTCGGCTATCCAGAACAACGATAAGGTGGGTGTGATTTTCTTCACCGACAAGGTGGAGAAGTTCATTCCGCCAAAAAAGGGTCGCAAGCACATTCTGCTTGTGATTCGTGAGCTGCTCAACTTCAAGCCCGAAAGCCGTGGCACCAACATCGGCAACGTGCTTGAATATCTCACAAGTGCTCTGAAGAAGCACTGCGCCACATTCCTTATTTCCGACTTTATCGACGGCAACGACTACTACAAGGCAATGTCGATTGCAAGCCGCAAACACGACCTCACCGCCATTCAGGTGTATGACAAGCGCGAAGCCACCCTTCCCAATGTGGGACTTATGAAGGTGGAAGACGCCGAAACCGGGGCTGTGAAGTGGGTGAATACAAGCTCGGCAAGCGTGCGCAACGCCTACAAGAAGTGGTGGTATGAGCGCCAGCAGACGATGAACAACACCCTTATGCGCTGCAATGTGGATATTGCGTCGGTTGCAACCGATGAGGACTATGTGAAGTCGCTTATGGCTCTCTTCGGAAAGCGTGGCGTGAGATAAGCATGATTATTGATAGTGATAATAGCGAAATTGACAATTCCCACATGGAATTGCCCGATTTTTTGAGATATTTATGACTGAAAAAATAAAGAAAATATTATTGGCAGTAGTGCTGGTGTGTGGCACGGCGGCTTTTGCTTCGGCTCAAGGCAGCGTGGTGATGCGTGCCAAGCTCGACTCTACAATACTGCTGATGGGTAAGCAGACTGCTCTGCACCTTGAAGTGGCGCAGGACAAGGATGCTGTGGGTCACTTGGTGCAGGAAATGGCTCCTACACTCACCGATGGCGTGGAGGTGATTGACCGCCCCACGCCCGACACCACCGACCTCGGCAACAACCGCATTCAAATCAACCGCGACCTGATTATCCAGTCGTTTGATTCGGGCGTGTATGTGATTCCGCCATTTGAATATGTGGTGGGACGCGACACTTTCCGCTGCAGTCACCTCACACTGAAGGTACTGGCTGTGAACGTGGACTCAATGACCACCGTGCACGACTTTAAGCCGGTGGAGGGCGTGCCGTTCAAGATTGTGGATATGCTCCCCGACTTCATTGCCGACTATTGGTGGCTCTATCTGGCATTCATCGTGGCTGTGGCTATCGTTCTGGTGCTCTACTACTATTGGAAGAAGAAAGGTACTCTGCCACTGATTCCGCAGAAGAAGGAGATTCCGCCATTTGAGGAAGCCATGCAGTGCCTCGACAAGCTCAAGGAGCGACAACTGTGGCAATCGGGACAAGAAAAGGCTTATTACACCGAACTTACCGACATTCTTCGCCGCTACATCAGCCGCCGTTTTGGCGTGAACGCCGCCGAAATGACCTCTGCCGAGATTATGAGCGCGATGCGCAAAAAGGAGGAAAGCCGCATGGTGAACGACAAGCTGAGCGATATTCTCTCGCTTGCCGACTTTGTGAAGTTTGCCAAGGTTCGTCCGCTTTCCGACGAGAACGAGACCGCTTTCCAGCGTGCCGTACAATATGTGGAAGGCACAAAGCCCGCCCCCGAGCCTGAAGTAAAGCCTGAAGACGGCGAGAAACCTTCCGAGGGCGACAAGAAATCGCCTAAAGACACAAAAATGGCAAAAGCACCAGCTGATTCTGCAACCGACAAAAAGGAGGAGGACAAGATATGATGAAATTTGCCAATCCATACTATTTGTGGCTGTTCTTGATCTATATCCCCTTGATTGTGTGGTATGTGATGAAGCAACGCACTGCCGACCCTACGATGTCGGTATCTACCACTTCGCCTTTTGCCAATATGCGCAACTCGTGGAAGTGCTATCTGCGCCACCTCATCTTTGTGGTGCGCCTTGCAGCCATCGGGTGCCTGATTATAATACTCTGCCGCCCGCAGACCTACGACAGCTGGAGCACCTCGGAAACTGAAGGAACCGACATCGTGATTTCGCTCGATGTTTCCACCAGTATGCTTGCCCAGGACTTCAAGCCCAACCGCTTTGAGGCTGCAAAAGATGTAGCTGCCAAGTTTGTGTCGGGTCGTGAAACTGATAATATCGGTCTCGTCATCTTTGCCGGCGAAAGCTTCACACAAGTGCCGCTTACCACCGACAAGGCTGTGCTGATGAATTACATTCAGGATATGAAAATCGGTGTGCTCGAAGACGGAACCGCCATCGGCGACGGCATTGCCACTGCAATCAACCGCATAAAGAACGGCAAGGCAAAATCGAAGAGCATAATCCTGCTCACCGACGGCTCCAACAATACCGGAGTGGTGGCACCGCTCACCGCTGCCGAGATTGCCAAGCGACTTGGAATCAAGATCTACACCATTGGTGTGGGCAAGAATGGTAATGCCCTCTACCCCGTTGGCACCAATTTCTACGGCAAGATGGAATATCAGTCGCTGCCGGTAGTAATAGATGAGCCTACGTTGCGTTCGATTGCCTCGGCTACCGGAGGAAAATATTTCCGCGCAACGAGCAAGAACGTGCTTCGCCAGGTGTTTGCCGAAATCGACAAACTCGAGAAAACCCGCATGGACGTGCGCAACTTCAGCCACACCGAGGACAACTATATGCCGTGGGCATACTTGCTGCTGGCACTCGTGGTGGTGGAGATTCTTGCCCGCTACACCGTGCTGAGAAACATTCCATAACAACAACTAATTAAGAAACTTACATAGAATCAGAATATGTTCAGTTTTGCAAATCCCGAATATCTCTATCTACTGTTGTTGATTCCGGCAGTGCTTTTGCTGCATTTCCTCTCGCGGAAAGCACGCAAGCGCAGCCTGCAACGCTACGGACAGATTGCAATTCTTGAAAAGCAGATGCCCGATGTATCTAAGTATAAGCCGGGAATCAAGCTTGTGCTTATGCTGGTGGCAATTGCAATGATTGTGATTGTGCTCGCCCGCCCGCGTGCCGGAGCCAAAGAACAGACAGTGAAGGTGCACGGTATAGAGGTGATGGTGGCTCTCGACGTGTCGAACTCAATGAAAGCTTCGGCTACCGACGACCCAAAGGGCGTAACTCGCCTTCAAAAAGCCAAGCTCACGCTTGAGAAGCTTATCGACAAGTTCGACAACGACAAGGTGGGACTCATTGTGTTCGCAGGAAATGCCTATACGCAGCTTCCTATCACAAGCGATTTCACATCGGCAAAGATGTTTCTCAACAGCATCAACACTGAGATGGTGCCCACTCAAGGCACGGCTATCGGTGCTGCCATAAAGCTTGCAATGAACTCATTCACAGGCAATGAGAAATCGCAGAAGGCAATAATCATAATCACCGATGGTGAAAACCACGAGGACGATGCCCCCGGAATGGCTGAAGAGGCTCACAAGAAGGGTATTCAAGTGAATGTGATAGGCTGTGGCTCTACCAAGGGCGCTCCTATTCCACTCGCTTCGGGCGGCTTCATGAAAGACGACAACGGAAACGTGGTCACCACCTTCCTCAATGAGCAGATGGCTGAACAGATTGCAAAGGCGGGCGGCGGCATCTACCTGTCGGGAAATGCCGGCGATGCCGTGAGCCGACTCGATGAGCAGCTCAAGAAACTCGCTAAAGCCGACCTGCAGAAAGTGGTTTATTCGCAGCACGATGAGCAATTCCCGGTGTTTGCCTGGCTTGCACTGATTGTGCTGGTGCTCGAAGTGTTTGTGCTCAACCGCAAGAACGCATGGCTTCGCAAGATTAATTTCTTTACAAAGGAGAATAAGCAATGAAACACATTTCATTTTATATCATAGCAATTATCACCACGGTGATGGCTCTTGCTCCAGCTTCGGCACTTGCCGACGATGCCAAGAGCACTAAGGTGGAAAGCAACCGCGATGAGCGCAACGCAATTCGCAAGGGCAACAAGCTCTTTGAGGAGAAGCGATATGCCGAGGCTGAGGTGGAATATAAGCGTGCTCTCCAGCACAATCCACAAAGCGATGTGGCTAACTACAACCTTGCCCTCTCCTACATTCGACAAGGTGGCAGTTCCGACCCTAACGACTCGAAAAGCCCGCTGAATCAAGCCGACCAGATTCTGAGGAATGTGGTGAAGACTGCCGACAAAGGGCTTGCTTCGCGTGCCTACTATAATCTTGGCAACCTTGCCTTCAACAAGCAAAACTACCAGGAGAGCGTGAACATGTATAAGGACGCCCTGCGACGAAATCCCGATGATGACCAGGCTCGCGAAAACCTGCGCCTTGCGCAGAAGAAGCTGGAAGAACAGCAGCAGGATCAGGACAAGAACAAAGACCAGAACAAAGAGGACCAGGACAAGAAAAAACAAGACCAGAACAAAAACAACAACGACAACAAGGATAAGCAGGACAAGAATCAGCAAGACCAGCAGAATCAGCAGCAAAAGCCTAACCAAAACCAGCCTCAGGAGCAGAACCAGGGCATGAGCGATGGCAACGCACAGCAAATTCTGAAGGCGATGCAAGATGCAGAAAAGACCACTCAGCAGAAGGTGAATGCCGCAAAGATGCGCGAGGAGCAGCAGAACCGGCGCCGCACCGAGCGACAGTGGTAGTGTTGAAATAGAAAGATATAGTTGACGAAACGAGACAAACAGAATATTATGCTTAGAAAATTGATATTTACCCTTGCAGTTCTGGCGATTTCGGTGGTGGCAAATGCCGCCGATGTATCGTTCAGCGTTGATTATCCCCGACAAGTGGTGCAAGGCAATAAGTTCCAGATTTCATTCTCGCTGCGCAACGCCGAGGGAAATGGCTTCAAAGCACCCGAGGTGGGCGGCTGCAAGCTCCTCTACGGTCCATCGAAGTCATCAAGCTACAGTTCGCAGTGGGTAAATGGCGTAAGTTCCAGCTCATCATCGGAAGAATACACTATGGTGTATCGCGCCGACCAAGCCGGAAAATACACCGTGGGTTCAGCCACGGTGAGCGTAGGCGGTAAGCAATACTCCACAAAGCCATTTACCATTGAGATTCTGCCTCCCGACCGTTCTGCGCAACAGGGAAATAACCGCGGTAGCCAGAGCGTGCAAATCGACAATGCCAACACGCAGACTGCCGGCAAGCAAGTAAGCTCGAAAGACCTCTTTGTGCGCATCATTCTGTCAAAGAGCAATGTATATGAACAAGAAGCTGTGGTGTGCACCATAAAGCTCTACACAAAATATCAGATTTCGCAATTCATTGCCAACATACAACCGTCGTACAACGGCTTCCTCATCGAGGAGCTGCCCGTTTCGCCTAATCTCAACGATATAGAGCACGTGAATGGTGAAAACTACATGGTAGCCGAGCTGAAGAAGTGCATTCTCTTCCCTCAGCAATCGGGAAAACTCACCATCACTTCAGGCACCTACGATGTGACAGTGGTGCAATATGAGCAATTCCGCACACCATTCGGTATAATGCGACAGCCGGTAGAAAAGCAGCTGCAAGTGAAGTCGAACACTTCATCGGTTAATATTCTGCCTTTGCCCGAACCTAAGCCGGCATCGTTCAATGGTGCTGTGGGCAACTTCACAGTTTCCACTGAAATAAAGCCGCAAGTGCTCAAGACCTACGAGGCTGCAACTTACAGCTACATAATCAGAGGCTCGGGTAACATCAAATATCTCAAGTCGCCCACAATCGGCTTCCCGTCGCAATTCGATGTGTACGACCCACAGAACAACATCAACGCCAAGCCCTCGGGCAGCACCGTGAGCGGCACAGTGACCATCAACTACACTTTCATCCCGCAATTTGTGGGAAAATATGAGATTCCCGGCACTGAATTTACCTACTTCAACCCGGCTACACGAAAATATGAGACTCTTACCACCCAAAAGTATGACCTCACGGTGGCTAAAGGCAGCGGTGCAGCCAGCCAGGCTCCAAAGGGCGGCATCGAGCAGAAAAACCGCGATATTCTCCACATAAAGACCGGCGACCTCCACCTCAAGCATGAGCATAGCTATGCGGTTGAAGGCTTCGGTTACTGGTTGTGGTACATTATTCCGCTCATTCTCCTCGCGGCAGTGCTATTCTACTACCGCAAGGCTCTGAAAGCTCGCTCCGACATGCAGCTCATGCGCACCAAGCGTGCCAACAAGGTTGCCCAGAAGCGTCTGCGTGCTGCCAAGCAGTGGATGCGTGCCGGCGACAAGAACAAATTCTATGCCGAGGTGCTTACTGCTCTGTGGGGCTATCTGAGCGACAAGATCCAAATCCCCGTTTCGGAGCTTAACAAGGAGAATATCTCAGCCGAACTCACCAATTACGGTGCTACCGACGAAGTGATTGCCGCCGTAATTGAGGTGCTCAACAACTGCGAGTTTGCACAATATGCTCCCGAACTGAGCGGCAACGACATGGAAAGCATCTATAGTGCTGCTGCCGATGCGATGGACAAACTCGAAAATACGAAACGCAAAAAAGCATAAATGAATATGAGGAATTTAATGATAATGCTCGTGGCGCTGTTTTCAGCCACAGCATTTGCTCAAGATACCGTGGTAGTTGCTACCCAAGAGCAAGCTTCAAAGCAAAAAGCTGCCACTGCCGACAAAGCCGCAGCCGACGGGAAGAGCCTTGCCGACCAAGCTAACGCCGCATATCAGCGCGACGACTTCAACAGCGCACTGAGCCTCTACGAACAGGCTGCCAAGGAAGACGGAACCTCGAGCCTGCTCTACTACAACATGGGCAACACCCATTATCGCCTCGGCAACATGGGTAAGGCGGTGCTTTGCTATGAGCGTGCCCTGCTGCTCGACCCGAGCAACGATGATGCCCGCACCAACCTTGAGTTTGTCAACGACAAATTGCAGCTGAAAATCGACCGTGGCTCATCTTTTGTGAGCGACACCATAGGCGGTTTCGTGCGCAGCATTGCAAGCGACACATGGGCACATCTTGGCATTGCATCTTTCATTCTGCTGCTTGTGGCAGTGCTGGTGTATATCTTCGCCGAAGCCGTAATCCTTCGCAAAATAGGTTTCTTCGGTGGCGGTGTGCTTCTTCTGGTGTCGATTGTGAGCAACATCTGCGCATTCTACACCCACTCAATCGCCGTAAACAAGAATTATGCAATCGTCACCATTCCTTCGGCAACACTCAGCACCTCTCCGCGCGTCCCTAAGGACAAGAGCGAGGAGGCTTTCATGCTCAGCGAGGGCACGAAAGTGGAAATCGTGGATTCTGTTCAAGGAGCTGTCGATGGCGAAGTGATTATGTGGCTCGATGTGAAAGCCGACGACCAACACCGCGCATGGATACGCTCAACCGACGTGGAGCACATATAAAAGACAAGCACCCAAAATGCCGATAGGCATATTTACAGTGATACAGAAGGGGCAGCATACCATGTGGCAGGCTGCCCTTTTTCGTGCACATTCCCCGGAAAATCGGGCTGACGCCACTTTCGTCGGCTACCGGCACAAAGAATTTACGGGAAAATGCAATAAAACGCCACGACAATGCGTTATTAGAGATAATGATATTGTTGAAACATAGAAGACATCTACTCGCGGCAGTGTGCGCTGTGCTCTGCCTCGTGGCTGCGGCTCAGGATAACGACAAAATTCTGAACCGACCTTATGCCGACTTGAAGCGTCTTCATTTCGGCTTCTCGGTGGGATTCCACTTCCAGGATCTGAAATTGCAGAACAACGGTTTCATCACCGAGAACGGAGAATCGTGGTTTGCCGAGGTGCCCGCTCACTCTCCGGGATTCTGTGTGAATGTGCTTGCCGACCTGCGCCTCTCCACCTACTTCAACCTGCGTTTCTCGCCCGGCATGTACTTCGGCAACAAGAACATTCACTTCCGCGATGCAGCTAACGATGTGGTTGAAACCCAAAATGTGAAGAGCAACTATGTGGTGCTGCCCGTAGAGCTGAAATACTCAGCCCAGCGTCACCGCAACCTTCGCCCCTATCTGCTTGGCGGAGTGATGGGCGTGTTCGACGTGTCAAAGAAACGCAGCGAGCAGATTTTGCTCAATAATGGAGACTTTATGCTTTCGTTAGGCTTCGGCTGCGATTTCTATATGCCTTTCTTCAAGTTCTGCCCCGAGGTGAAATTCTGCTTCGGTCTGAAGGACTTGCTGAAACGCAACCGTCCCGACTTGAGCGACGATCCCGAGAAACTGAAATACACCAATTCGCTCGGCAAAGTGACGTCGAATATGGTGGTGGTAACATTCTACTTCGAGTGACCCATAACAACAGAAATAGCGACAACAAACTGACTGACAAAAGAGAATGAGCGTATTCTTCCAAAATATCACCAAAGTGGTAATCACGGCACGCAGCATGGCAATAGTGCTGTGCGCTATGCTCGCGACAATGGCTGCACACGCTCAGACTGATGCCCAGCTCACCCAATACTGGGCAATGCCCACTTACTACAGCCCCGGTGCAGTGGGAAACAGCGACTATATTCGCATCACTGCTGCCAGCCGCCTGCAATGGGTGGGAATACCCAAGGCTCCGAAGGAGTTTTTAGGACTTGCCGACAGCCCATTCAAGGTGTTTGGCAAGCGCATAGGTGCCGGAGTTGTGGTAATGCAGGAGAGTGCCGGACTCTACAGCACCCTCAATGCCGCATTGCAAGGTGCTTTCAAGCTCAAGGTGCTGAAGGGCGAATTGAGCATTGGCTTGCAATTCGGACTTATGAGCCAGTCGTTCAAAGGCACCGAGGCATATATCCCCGATGATGACGACTACCACGAGGGAACCGACGACGGTATCCCCCGCACCGACATCAACGGCACCGCCATCGACTTTGGCGCAGGCTTAGTCTATACACACAAGCTCTTCTGGGCTTCACTCTCTGCCACTCACCTCACTGCTCCCACCATCACAATGAAGGACAAGAATGAGGAGGAAAAACAATATGAATTCAACACTGCACGAAGCTATTATTTTATGGCTGGTGGCAATATTCCCATAAAAAATACGTTATTTGAAGTGCAGCCATCTATGTTGCTCAAGACCGATGGCACATCGTTTGTGGGCGAAGCCACCGCACGGTTACGCTACAACAAGTTCCTCTCGGGAGGTGTAGCCTATCGCTGGAACGATGCAGTGTCGCTCATGATTGGCGCCGAGCTGAAGAATTTCTTCCTTGGCTATGCCTACGACTACCCCACCTCAAAGGTGTCAGGCGGCAGCAGTGGCAGCCACGAAGTGTTTTTGCGCTACAACATAAAGCTCAACATGGGCGAAAAGAATAAAAACAAGCATAAGAGTATTCGTATAATGTAGATATATGAAAAAAACGATTATTTATATTTCCCTTGCACTTGCGGTGATGTCGTGTATGTCGCCTAAAAGTAGCATGAGCAGCGGTGGCGGTGAAGTCACCGGTGTAGGCGGTGTGGCGTGGCAAGAACCCACACCCTACGGTATGGTACTTATCGACCGCGGCTCAATGAAAGTGGGTCCTGCCGAAAACGACTCGGTATGGGGTATCGAAGCATCGGCTCGCGGCATCTCGGTTGATGCATTCTGGATGGACGAAACTGAAATCACCAACTCCAAGTATAAGCAGTTCCTCTACTGGGTGCGCGACTCTATCATTCGCGAGCGCCTTGCCGACCCTGCTTACGGCGGCAACGAGGCTTTCAAGATTGAGGAAGACAAGGAGGGTAACCCGATTACACCGCGCCTCAACTGGAACAAGGCTATTCCCTGGAAAAACCCGAGCGAGGACGAGGCACGCGCCATTGAGAGCGTGTATCGCACCAACCCCATCACCGGTGTGCGTGAGCTTGACCCCGAGCAGATGATATATCGCTATGAGGTATATAACATGACCGAGGCTGTGAAGCGCAAGAACCGCCTCGATGCCACCCGTCGCGACTATAACACCGACCACGAGGTGCGCAACGAGCTACCAACAATATCGAAAGATACAGCCTACATTGATGATGAAGGACGCATTCGCCGCGAGACCGTAACTCGCGCTCTCACCGGCGACTACGACTTCCTCAACACCTATATCGTGAACGTATATCCCGACACCACCTGCTGGGTTAACGACTTTGAGAATGCCTACAATGAGAAATATGTGCGCATGTACTTCTCTCACGCCGGTTACAACGACTACCCCGTGGTGGGAGTGAGCTGGGAACAGGCTAACGCTTTCTGTGCATGGCGCACCGAGTTCCTGCGTCGCTCTCTTGGCAAACAGGGCATATATGTGGAGCCTTACCGCCTCCCCACCGAGGCTGAGTGGGAATATGCTGCACGCGCCGGTAAAGACGAAAACAAATATCCCTGGAGCGGCGAGCTGCCCATGGAGGAAAAAGAGGGTTGCTTCTATGCCAACCTGAAACCGATGGAGGGCAACTATGTGAAAGACGGCAACATAATCACTTCGCGTGCCGGTAACTATTCGCCTAACGACTTCGGGCTGTATGATATGGCTGGTAACGTGAGCGAGTGGACTTCTACATCGTTCACCGAGAGCATCGACAAGATGACGAGCGACCTCAACCCCGAGTATCGCTACAACGCCGCTAAGGAAGACCCCTACAAGATGACCCGCAAGATTGTGCGCGGTGGCTCATGGAAAGATGCCGCCCACAATGTGCGAAGCGACCTGCGCATGTGGGAGTATCAGAACGAACAACGCTCCTACATCGGCTTCCGCTGCGTGCGCTCGTCGGTGGGCTTCTCAAAATCAAAGAAAAGAAAATAATGGCAGCCGACAAAGCCAAGAATTGAAACAACAAAACATATAAAAAATAAATTGCACAAATCGAGATGGGCAAGATTAAAAGATATAAAAACGTAGTAGAGAAATTCCTCTCAGGCGAAAAAGGACAACGTTTCTTCAATTTCGCTTACAGTATAGGTGCCGCAGTGGTAATCTGGGGTGCGCTCTTCAAGATTCTTCACCTGCCTGGTGGCAACACCCTGCTCTGCGTGGGTATGGGAACCGAGGTGCTCATGTTTATCCTCACGGCTTTCGACCGTCCGGCTAAGGAATACAAGTGGGAAGAAGTGTTCCCGGTGCTTGCTACCAACGACCCTGAAGACCGTCCCGACTTCAATGGTGGCGGCGGAATCATAATAGGTGGCGGAACCGGCGATGCGCCTAAGGGCGAGGGCATCGTAGTGACTGATAAGCAAGCCCGTCAGGCTGTGGGCATTCCCGATGGCATCAACCTCACCGAGGAAGATTCGCGCAGCCTTAGCGAAAGCATTGCCAAGATGGCTGCCGCAAGCGACCAGCTCTCGCGCATGGCTGAACTGACCGATGCCACTCAGCAGTATCTCAGCCAGATGTCAGCAATCTCTGAGCAAATGGAACGCTTGCGTGCCACTACCGAGGCTCTCAATCAGGTTTCCGACGAGCTGCTTGGAAGCTACCGCGCCATAACCGACAACAGCGAGAACATCACCCGCAGCTCTACCGGCTATGTGGAGCAAATGGATAGCCTCAACCGCAACATCAGCGGCTTGAATGCCATCTATGAGATTCAGCTCAAGAGCATTTCATCGCAGCTCGACAGCATCGACCGCGTGAACCGCGGACTGAAAGACATTCGCGACATGTACGAGAAATCGGCTCGCGAAAGCACCAGCTATTGCGACGAGACCGAAAAGCTCGCACACAACATGAAGCAGCTTAACAGCGTGTATGAGCGCATGGTGAAGGCTATGACCGTGAATATGTATCGCCCCATGATGCCGGGTGATGCCTTCAGCGAGGATAAAAAGGACTAATTTGCAACAACCCATAATCAACAACGAAATAAATGGCTAATGCTCATAATCAGACAGTAGGCCGCATGTCGCCGCGCCAGAAGATGATAAACCTTATGTATATCGTCCTCACGGCTATGCTTGCGCTGAATGTGTCGAGCGACGTGCTCAACGGGTTCAGCCAAGTGGAAGATGGCTTGAAGCGCTCTAACCGCACTGTGGCTGAGCGCAATGTGCAGCTGTTTGAAAAACTGAAAGCCTTCAACGAGAAAAACCCCGAAAAAGGTGGGGTGTGGCTTGAAAAGGCTCAGGAGGTGCGCCGCCAGACGCTCTCACTATACAACTTCATCGACTCTCTGAAACCACAGATAGTGCGTGCCGCCGATGGCGACGATGCCAACGTAGATGACATAAAAAACCTCGACGACCTTG
>ERZ1032130.240-NODE-240-length-15574-cov-11.643083_pt1 | contig 15574 bp, 11 predicted proteins | sample MGYA00517879_ERZ1032130 | MGnify/ENA primary metagenome ERZ1032130 (study PRJEB33719, sample SAMN04262597) | wastewater metagenome | biome: rural village; feature: animal feces; material: feces | host: Bos taurus | place: El Salvador | collected 2012-01-31 ...
AACAAGAATGCGTGTCTCATGTTTCCATTCGGTCGCGCATTTGCCACAAAATAAGCCGGTTTTCTATCTTGACCACCCAAATCGGATGGTTGTCTGTTTATTACCTCAATGCCGCACATTGGGCAATCAGCGGCATTGAGGTGGGCAATGACTGTCCAAAGCGCAATCTGACAGTCATTTCTCAAAGGTCTGTGCAAGGGGGATACACAAGCCTAAGTTTTTGCGTTTTCCTTTCGCTTTTGCGCCTGGTCTTCCATGCGCTGCTTGTTTTTCAGTTTCTTCTCCGCTTTTTTCTGCCGGTACAGTTCTTTCTGTTTCTCGGTTTCCTCTGCAATTCGGGTCAGTTTTGTTACCGGACATCTGGGTGCCGGAATCAGACCTGCTTTCTGAAGCGCTTCATTCCAGCCGCCGAAGCGCTGTTCCAGAAGCCGCCAGCCAATGATCTCTTTATACCTGGGAGAATACCCTAATTCTCTTGCACTGTCCTGTAAATAAAGGATCAGCGCTTCATCGGTATCCTTTCCATGGATTTTTTCAAAGCGTTCTTCCTGTTCTTCCAGAGCCTGGTTCACCATTTTCCGGATCACGGCTTCATAAATGTCGTTTCTGCTGGGTGTGGGCATATTCATCCTCCAAAATACAAAAAAGCTGCGGCAATATCCTTTCGATACTGCCGCAGCCGTTTTCCTGCAACGCAAAGCTTCCACTTTGCCTTATCTCTCGAAGCAAAGCGGTAGATTCCATTTCCGTAGGTCTTCTGACTTGTATCTCAAGCGCGGATTCTGTCTGCCTTCTCAGGAAATCCCAATGACTGGCTTTCGCCAATGGCAGAATCGCTCGATACTTACAGCGCCGGGTGCGCGGGGACTTTCACCCCATTCTCTTGTTCAGCCGGACAGTCGACTTGCGCTGCCGTCCGGCCACGGAAATATTTATTCAGATAAAAACAAAAAAGGCTATGATGCGTTCCAAATAAAAAAACATCACCATAACCATTCCAAAGCAACATTCTGACGAGGGACAGTAAACACTGTCTTTTCAGTAGGTCTCCCGACTCACATCTCAGGCGAATACAGTTCCTGCCTTCTCAGGTTTTCCCCAATGACTGGCTTTCGCCAACGGAGCTGTTTCTCGATGCACACGGTATTGGTCAATGCGGGGCTTTGGATGAACCTTACCCCATTCCCTTGTTAAGCAATATACCTGACAAATGTCGTTACAGCATACTGCCTCTGCGCGTATTTATATTGATATAATAATACCGAGTTCACAAAATGTCAATACGTTTCCATGGCAGACGCCAATATATTGTGCGATAAATTCCTATATTTCACTACTTATTGTTACGTTTTGTTACTCTTTCCGTCATAAATGTTATTTCTGTATCAATACAATTCAATTGCAATGGCGCAAAGTCCATGTTATAATTACTTCGTTCATGTGGGAAACAGGTGCAAATCCTGTGCGGGGCCGCCGCCGTAATGCGTATCAGCTAAGCCGGTTTCACAAACAAAACAATCTCATTATAAGCTGCGTGCACCAGCTTGGGAAATACCGCTTATAAGGAGAACATAAAATGAAAAAAACCCTTTCCCTGCTGCTGGCACTGATTATGGTGATTGCCCTGGTTGGCTGCAGTGCCAACAAAGAAGCCCCCTCTGCTGCTGTTTCCTTCAAGGTGATCGTCACTGATCTGGATGGCAACGAGACTGCCTTCGAATACACTTCCAGCGCTGCTTCTGTGGGCGAAGCTCTGGTAGCCGAAGGTCTGATTGAAGGTCACGAAACAGAGTACGGTCTGTACATCGACACCGTCAACGGAATCACCGCTGACTGGGATGCAGATCAAACTTACTGGGCCTTTTACATCAATGGTGAATATGCCACCACCGGCATCGACGGTACTGAGATTGTCGCAGATACCACTTATGGTCTGACTCTGACAAAAGGATAACCACAGCGATCGGACCGCTGAGTGATTGCACTCAGCGGTCATTTCAATATTCTAAATCTCCAAAATCAGCAAAATATGTTGAATCTTTTTTTCTTTTGTGCTAAAATAGATTGTCATCTTATGCTTATTCGGATACGTCCGCCAAATTTCAATACCTCAAACCAGTTTTCCTGCAGGAATTTCATTCCTTTGTATTGGTGCGGAATTGGTGCGATAAGCATACCTTAAATACGAAAACCATTGCAAATAAAGGAGTTTTGAAATATATGAAATTAGGTATCGTCGGACTGCCCAATGTTGGCAAGTCTACTCTGTTCAACGCCATCACCAATGCGGGCGTGCCTGCGGACAACTATGCCTTCTGCACCATCGATCCCAATGTGGGTGTGGTTTCTGTTCCGGATGAGCGCTTAAACTGGCTGGCTGATCTGCACAAGCCCAAGAAGCTGACTCCTGCTGTCATTGAGTTCGTGGACATTGCCGGTCTGGTGAAGGGCGCTTCCAAGGGCGAAGGTCTGGGCAACAAATTCCTCTCCAACATCCGTACCACCGATGCCATCGTCCATGTGGTCCGCTGCTTTGACGACAGCAATGTCACCCATGTGGAAGGCTCCACCGATCCTCTGCGTGACATCGATATCATCAATCTGGAGCTGGTCATGGCCGACATCGAAATGGTGGAACGCCGTATTGACAAGGCTCAGAAGGCCATGAAGGGCGGCGACAAGAAGTTCGCCCGGGAAGTGGAGGTCTTCGGCGGTCTGCTGGAGCATCTGAACGAGGGCAAGCTGGCCCGAACCTATACCGATGATGCTGACGAGCTGGCAATGATCTCCACCTCTGATCTGCTGACCCTGAAGAAGACCATCTACGTTGCCAACCTGGCAGAAAATGAAATCAACGAGCCGGAAAGCAACAAGCATTACCTTGCTGTGAAGGCTCTGGCTGAGGAAGAAGGCTCTCAGCTGCTGCCCATCTGCGCCAAGCTGGAGGCAGACATTGCCGAGCTGGATGATCCCGACGAGAAAGCCATGTTCATGGAGGAGCTGGGTGTCAGTGAAAGCGGTCTGGACCGTCTCATCAAGTCCAGCTACGCCCTGCTGGGCCTCATTTCCTTCCTGACCGCAGGCTCTGACGAGTGCCGTGCATGGACCATCAAGCGTGGTACCAAGGCACCTCAGGCCGCCGGCAAGATCCACACCGATTTTGAGCGGGGCTTCATCCGCGCCGAGGTTATCGCCTTCGAGGATATGAAGGCCTGCGGCACTATGGCTGCCGCCAAGGCAAAGGGTCTGGTCCGCAGCGAAGGTAAGGAATACGTCATGAAGGATGGCGATATCGTCAACTTCCTGTTTAACGTTTGATTTCCATAGAAATAGTAAAAGCGTGCTGCGTTATTGGCAGCACGCTTTTTTCGCGGGATTGGATAATCTCCGCCCTACAGTGTTTTTATCAACGCAATTATAGCTAAATGCACCGGATAGAACAGGTTAAATCCCCACTGGAGGACTTTGTTGTGGGTCCGTTTTTCACCGGAATACAGGGCGATGGGGACCATGGCAAGCAGGGCCAGCTGCTGCATTTTCAGTGTAAAGCTTCCGATGTGCAGCAGTTCCGCGCTGGGCATCGGTCCGAAAATGGCCGCCATGCCCAACAATTGAAGCAGATGGCGGTACGGCAGCTGCCGGGTCAGGCCAAACAGGACGATGAGCATAATGCCCCTGTAGCCATAATCGGAGCGAAGATAGCGGCCCACCAGCACAAAGGGCATGGCAATCAGTCCCTTTAGCAGCAGATTCGGACATTGCTTCATAGTCTCCAGTGCCAGAAAGCCCGTCAGCAGGGTCAGCATCACATTCTGGCGGTACGGAGTATAGTCGCCGTAAAAAGCCAGCTCAAAGGGCACCTCCGACAGCAGCGCCAGAAAGGTCAGTCGCAGGACGTACTTCCCCGGGTCCCTGGTATAGTGGGAACCCTCCGACAGCAGAAAGCAGTAGATGGGAAAGGCCAGCCGTCCGATGCACCGCAGCAGAAGGCTCTCCGGGAGGAAAGCCGCGCCGATGTGGTCCAGCAGCATGGTGAGGCAGGCGATGGCCTTCAACCCCTCCTGTGGGATGACGCGTTTCATGCCTTCTCCGCCTCGTTATGGGCCTTGATGGCGGCGGTGATCTCCTTATCATTATAGAAGAAGTAGATACCCAGAGCGCTTGCCACGAAGATGCAGGCTACCAGTGCCGTTGCCTGCACACCTTCCGCAGTCGCTGCACCGGTGCCGTCGGCACCCTTGCCCAGCAGCAGAGCGCAGGCAATGACCACGATAGACTGGCACAGCTTATTGGCAAAGTTGCGGGCTGCCAGGAACATACCTGCCCGGTTTTTGCCGGTTTTGATGGTATCATACTGGGCAAGGTCCGCAAACATAGAGGCAGGGATGATATTGGTGATGGCAATGGGCATGGCAATACCGAAGCCGATGACGATGGCGAAAGCAGGACCGCCGATGAGGGAGATCACCGTTTCATAGCTGTAGATACCACCGTACAGGCATACATAGGTAATGCAGGCACCCAGCAGCAGGGGCTTCTTGCCCACCTTCCGGGCCAGCACATTCACCAGCGGATAGGTGCAGACACCCACACCGATGGAAATGACGGTGACGATGGTGACCCAGATATCCGGCAGAGCCAGCAGGTTGGTGATGTAATAGACCTGGGCAGTATTGAAGAAGGTAAAGGCAACCCACATAACCAGATAGCCGATGGTGATGATGGTGAAGTTCTTATAAGAGAAGATGGCCTTCAGCGCCTCGCCCAGAGGCTGAGAGTAGGGCTTCTGCACGATATAGTCCTGCTCCCGGATGGCAAAAGCGGGGATCAGGGCTGCGATAATGCCGCCTGTGCAGCAGACAATGAAGGGGATCCGCAGTGCCCAGATCTCGGAGAATCCGGCACCCATCAGCATACCCTTGGTCATGGAAGTACAGAAAACCAGCGCATTGGAGATGACGTACAGCAGGCTGTCGATGGTGTACAGGAACACACGACGCTTGGGGTCCGTTACAATCTCTGCCTGCAATGCAGAATACGGAATATTATACAAGGTAGAGAACAGATAATACAGAATCAGCAGCACACCCACCCAGACGGCGTTGACATAGCTGGTACCATTCACCGGAGGGAAGAAGATCATCAGGCAGCATAAGCCATAGGGTACTGCGCTCCAGCGCATGAAAGGAATTCGGCGGCCCAGCTTGTGCTTGCAATTGTCCGTCAGGTTGGCCACCCAGGGATCAGTGATGGCATCGATAATGGTGCCGATTCCCCGGATCACCGCCATCACCAGAGAAGCCGTCAGAAAGAACTGGGGCAGCGTAGTGTTGGCGTTGGTAGGAATGAAGAAGGTCAGCAGATAGGTGGTTACGATGCCGTTGATCATGCCCCTTGCAAAATTACCCATGCAGAGAGCAAAAATCTTTCCAGTTGTCAGTTTTTTCATAAATTACTCCATTTTTCTCAAAAATCCTTGATGGCCAGGAATCTCTCCCGCATGAGCCTCTTGAATTTCTCCGGCTCCTCTCCCATGGGACCATGGGCGGAATGCTCGAACCAGACAAGATCCTTGTCCGGGGCTTCGATGGAATCATAGTATTCCTGCACCAGAGACGCGGGGGTATTCCGGTCCAGACGGCCCTGGAAAATGTAATAGGGCATCTGGAAGGGACCGCAGTCCTTCACAAAATCATAGTGGACGATGGTGGGCCACATCCGGGACAGGCAAACTTTGTAGCCCTTGGCGGTGCCGATTTTGGACCGCAGGTCCAGCTCGGAACTGGTCAGAATAGGGATCACAGTGCCAGAGAAGTAGCCGCCTTTCTTTGTGGAATGACCGCCGTACTTTTTCATAATCCGCCGCTGGGTCATAAGGCCCTCAAATACCGGCTTGTACTGGCCGTCCACGGGAGGACCGATACGCTCCAACTCGGCAATATCCTCTGCATTTCCGGCTTTTTTCGCCTCTTCCAGCGCAAACCCATAAGAAACATTCTCGTTTTCGATGCCGTTGACCACCTGGCCGTAGCCGATGTAGCCCGCCACCTTCTCAGGATGCTTCTGACAGACAAAGGTACCCAGTTCCGTGCCCCAGCTGGCACCCAGAAGGAAGATTTTCTTTTTATTCAGGGTTTTGCAGAGGTAATCCAGCAGTTCAGCGCAGTCGGAGATCAGCTGCTCCAGGGTCAGACTGTCCGGGTCACAACCATGGTAAGAGCCGCCGGTGCCCCGCTGATCCCAGGCCACGATGGTGAAATCATCGATCATGTCCATATGGCGCTTGGCCATGCCATGCCGGTTGGGCACGCCGGGGCCGCCATGGAGGAACAGCACCACAGGATTCTCCTGCTTCGTGCCCCAAATATGAACAGCCTGCTCCAGACCGCCGAGAACAATGCGCTTCTTAATATCGATGGGATATTTCATAATACCGCCCCCTTTTCCACCATTATATCGAAATTGCAAAGAAAACTCAACCATAGTTTCCCAAAGTTTTGGGTTGCTTTTTTCCTCAGAATGTAGTATAATATATTTCCAATATCCGGGTGTGGCCCAGTTGGTAGGGCGCTTGATTTGGGTGCTGGGAGACCGTTTCCGCCACCGCTCCGAAAATATCGGAACCAGCCCGGAATCCCCGCAAATATCCCCACTTTCCCCTCTTGAAAGTTCCGGGAATTTGTGGTAGAATTCTTCTGACTACATGTTTGACCACATCTGGTAAAATTTATATCTTGTATCCGGGTATAGCCCAGTTGGTAGGGCGCCACATTTGGGTGCTGAGCGACCCAATCTTCCCGGTAAATTCCGCAATCCGAAAAGCCGTTGCGGCTCTAGCACTTTTCGCACTTGACCTCTCAAAACCTCTGGTCTGAAACGGCTTTTGACCACATGTTTGACCACATCTGAAAAAACTTTAACTTTATATCCGGGCTTAGCGAAGTTTGGTATCGCGCTTGATTTGGGTTCAAGAGACCGTGGGTTCAAGTCCCGCAGCCCGGACCAAAACCCGCCAGTTTTCGTACTGAAAACTGGCGGGTTTGTCATTATTGTAACCGATTTTATCTAGTATGATTAGTCATTTGCATATCAGTTCTGACCGGCTTGTTTCATCAAGTACGCTTGAAGTTTCTTGAGCTTCGTATTGGTCATCGTTTCTACATAATGCAAGCCATCATATGTAGGATGCAATACGGGATACGTACCTTTTGTTTTTAGGATGAACTTCTGCTCAATCATCCACTCGATAATACTTACCAAAACTTCACGGCGAATATGCTTCAGTGCACCGTATTCTGGAATGCAATCCAACTCTGCACTCTTTATCTTTTGGCTGTTGGCACCGCGCAAAATATCAGTCAAAACACTGATACCATAGTAGCGCTTGGCGCTGACATTAGAGAGGCATTGCAAAATTGTAAATACTGTGTCATTGAGGTTGCTCTCCTCATAAGTGAAGACCTTCGTATCGGCTTTCTCGATTACTTCTCCCCGAGTAGGTTGAGGATCTGATTTCACAGTCGTTTGGTTTGCTGCTCTCTGCCGCTGATTGTCGCGCATAGCATCAGGCTGCGGAATTGGATCTGGGCCAAGATCCAACATATCATAATACTGCTTTTTACTAATCGATCTACCGCAGCCCGTACCATCTTTCTTGTAGTTAGAACAGCCTAGGAAGAAATCACCATCTTTCGCAGGTTTCACGATCAAATAACCATCCCTACACTGATCGCATTTCATGATAGAGAGCTTTCCCGCGCGATATTCGTTGGTCATAAATCCACACACTTCCGGCTCGTTGGTGCAAATATGTAATCTGAGGCCATAAGCATTTTTGTATCGGAACTGCATAGGATAACCGCAAATCGGGCAACTCTTTTTTGGTGTACTATTCTTTGGTGGATTCTCATTCCATGTACCGCGCAGAACGACATTCTTGTAGTCCCGCTTAATTTCCAGCAGGAATTCAGAAGGATTCTCTTCCGGGGCCAGGAAATATACTCTATTCTTGGTTCGCGTCATAGCTACATAGAACAGCCGCCGTTCCTCTGCGTAATCGATAGAACGGTCGCCCTTAATAACAAATGACAGCACTGGATCATCTTCTATTTTGGAAGGGAATCCGTATGTTTCATTTCGACCATTGACCACGATGACATTATCGTAACCCAGGCCTTTGGATGCATGGGCTGTCATAAAAGTGATATCCAGCTTCGGATATTTCACACTCTTGAGCTTACTGCCACGATCAATGTACTCAAACAAACCCGACTTCTCCAGTTTGTCGCCATCAAATCCAAACCTGCCCAGAAGGAGTATTGTTGATTTACCGGTTTTCCCTTCCTGTTTATTGAAAGCCATGATCTGCTCCAGTGCCACTTCAACAGCATGCGCAATCTCATAATTGACACCACTCTTGTTGTCCCCATCTCGCTTTTTGGGGCTTCCATCATAAGTGTATATGATAACCGGGTCTACAATATGCTTTGGAGATTTTAGCTCTTTTTTGATTTGCGTTTCATTCCGCTGAATAAAATTACCGGCAATATCAATCACTTCTTGAGAGTTTCGATATGTCTTGACGATCTTCAGCAGTTTCGCATATCCCATCTTCTCTTCAAATCGAGTAAAAAGAGTGATATCTGAACCACTGAACGCATATATGGACTGCCAGTCATCACCAACCGCAATGATCTTCGCATCCGTCACTTCAGAAAGAGCAGTTACCAAGTCGAAACGCTGTCTCGAAATATCTTGATACTCGTCAACGATGATATATTGGAAATCCAGCTTTCGCTTCATTTCCTTTACTTCTCTCAGAACCCGAGCGGATTCATTGATCATATCCTCAAAGTCAACTGCATCATTCTCTTTCAAGTACCGCTGATACTCCAGGTAGCAATCGTTGCAGATGTTCAGGAACAAGCGTGTTCGAACATTCTGCGTAGAGTGATACATTCTCTGGAAATCGTCAGCTGTAAATCCGTTTGTTTTGAAGTTAGTAATGAATCTACAAATCAGATTGACAAGCTTACGGATATACCGGTTTTCCTCTGTAGATACCAGCTTTTCCATAACTTCCTTACTGGAACGAGCTGTGATATCGAATCCTTTCTTCTCCAGTTCTTCTTGCAAGTGTTCCAATAGTGTCCTGCCATCTGAATACTTGGAGAATGTGTAAATCAACGTGGTGCCGTGCTTCTTATGCAGAGCTACCTTATCATTGATTGCCTTTTTGTAGGCAGTCAACTCATCATCGCTGAATCGGTCATTCTTGCCTTCTTGAGTAATGCCAAAGTGCTCAATATATGCCACCTTATCTCCCTGGCGAATAATAAAGTCAGGGGTATACGGCTTCTTTGCCATCACAATATCATATCTGTACAGCGGCTCATATTCATAGTCAATGTTGTGCAGATACAAGAAGTTTGCAATCTCCACCTCCTGATGGGAACGCATGACTTCATTTTGAATCGTAACAGCTTTCTTCGTTCTTCTATCAATGACCTCTCTTTGGAATTCATTTAGTTCACTGCGCATGGTCGAGAAGTTGCTCTTGGCAATTTTATTAAAAAAGCCATTCAGATCCTTACCTTCATACGGCGCATCAAAATAGGACGAGAAGAACATAATCAGATTGTTGACCAGACTCTCGTTCTTCAGAACAGAATCTCTAAAGTAATCCTGTATCACAAAGTACAATCTTCCCGAATCGACAATATTCAGTTTTTCGGGGTGCTGCTTGCGCAGAATCGCATTGCCGGTAGAGTGGAATGTTGCAATAGGACAGTCGATTTTCAAATCGCGATTCAGTTTGTCACGAAGCTCTTGAACTGCCTTGTTAGTAAAGGATACAACCAAAATCTGTTCAGGGTCTACCCCTTTCTTCTCAACGAGATACTTAACCTTAGCTGCCACTGTCGTGGTTTTACCTGCTCCAGCTCCAGCGATAACCAAGCAATAGTCCTCGTCTGTCAGCACAACACGTCGCTGATCATCATCCAGCATGATGACCGGATCTACTTCATGCAAAATATTGTCTAGATACCGCTTCTCAGTTACCATTGCGCTTCGGATATATGCTTCATTGTGTTGATCAACCAAATTTGAAAAGTCCCTAAAAGCAACCAACGCACTTTCTACCAGGTAAACATCAACACCGTTATTCGCACAGAATGATTTTAACATGCCGCTGCTTTTGAGCACCTCAAAATAATCGATGGTCGCTTTGGCCTCGATTAACATATGGCTGTATTCACTTCTCGCCACATAATGATCATCCGAGAGTAACCTATCCATCTGCTTTTTGAACGCAAGTAGTTTCTTGCATTCGGGAGAAGTCACTTCAGTTAGAACATTCTGAGCCGCCACCGTATTCTTTTTCTTGAACAACTTAGAAAACAGTCCCATGCGAATACCATCCATCCTATACTTTTTGAGGATATATGCTTAGTATAGTATAAATTTCGGCTGTTTTCAATGCTTATTCTACTGTTTGAATATTCTCTGCTCTTTAGCGAAAACTAGTGCTTAAAGGAGCGATGAATATGGATGGACAAGGATTTGTAACGCAGACCTTAGATCAGATTCCGCGGGTAAATTCCAATGCCAACCGAATCGTCGGACTTGTAAAAGAAGGCGGCAGGATCACCGGGTATCAGCTTTCCGACAATTCCATTGTGGAAAAACAGCAGGCAGTAGATATGGCTAAGCGAGGTCAGATCTCCGGTGTCGGCATCGCCCACCGTGGAGATACCGAATACTGAAATCCGTCCCCGACGGCAGTGAAAACAACAACCTCGGCAACCTGCCTTCTGTTTCTCTTGAATCCCAAGCATAATATTCTGACCTTCAGCATTCACCCTGAATGTTGAAGGTCTTTTCTTTGTTTATAGCGGTACAGATTTTACTCTGGCAAACTTGTCTTTAATTCCATTTTTCGATATACTATCTATGATGCAATTAATGAATTGAAGAATATGCAGTTTTTATCACAGCCATTAATCAGGTACATATAACTCCAGTTCCCAAATAATCAACACCTAGGAGGTAACAGTATGAATGCTTCAGAATTTACTGACATTACCATAATTGGTCAACATATTGATACCCTGCAAGATTTGAATAATGCCCAGCAGGATTCAACTGTCCTGTTGCAAAAAGTTAATGAGATTGAGAGTGAATTCCTTGCGATTGATTTATCAAAGCAAAGTGTAGATTTTCAAGCAATTTTCTACTATACTAAGGCAAACTATCTGACAGTCTTGTTAGAAATAGCTTCTAGGCTTTATTGCCAAATTCAAGGTCGCCCTCCTTTTAGTAATTTCCCCTCATTTGACGAAATGAGAATGGATTATACTGTCCAGCGACTTTCTTACTTCCGCAAGGCAATTGAATTAAACGAGGCAAGTACAGATTCTAAAATATCGAAGACTTGGATGTTGCAAGTACACACAAACCTGGCCAACCTTTATCACGAAACAGGAAGAATAGTTGAGTCAATTGCCGTACTTGAGCCAATCAAATTATCCCTTGATATGGCTCTTGGCAATTATGCTGCTAAGCTATACGCGTTGTCTGCTCACTCACTGGATGAGAGCGAGCAAAAAGAAACCTTGATCGAATCAGTATTACACTACCAGTTTCTCATTGAAAAGTACCATCCCAGTAGCACCATGTCGGAAGATATATACCATAGCTTCTGCCAAGCCAAGGAATATGTTCAGCGACTCATTGCTCAGAAATACGAACAAATTAAGGTATACGCAGATTTCTCCGATTCAGAAATTGAAGAATTGGGGCTGCCCCAGCAAAACTATCGAATTTGGTGCCGCGAAAAACAGTTGGCGTTGTCCTTCAGAAATATATATCAAAAGAAATCCAATGTAGATGACTTACATATTCCCAATATGGGCATCGGTTATTTTTCGGAAGACAACACGCTTTCATATTATTCCTGGTTCAATACTTTAAAGCAAGAATTCAACATGGCTAGATACTTTTTATATCTTGCCGAGGAAGGTTTTGACGGCATTGATCCCCACGAATCACAAAGAGATATTTTACTGATTAACACATTGGATTACCCGGCAATAGGCTATCGTAGTGAACTAATAAAAACTTCCCTAAAAACTGCATATGGCATACTTGATAAAGTCGGCATGCTGTGTAGTGATTTTGTACGCGGGAAGAATCAAAAAACATCAAAAATTAGTTTTGAATCTTGGTATAAGGGCATCGAACAAGAGATTAGCCTACACAGCTATTTTTCGCCATTGTATTGGGTTGCTAAGGATCTCGCATACAAAGATGGAAGTTATAAAACATTTAGGCGTTTGCGAAATACTATTGAACATAGATATTTAAGAATTCTAGATCACTGTAACACACCACTTGACGAAGAATTGGCAGACGAAGATAAAATGGAGTACCAGGTCGGCTATAGTGATTTGTGTTTACAAGCCCTTCAGGTTTTGCAGCTGGTACGCGCCGTTCTGTTTTATACAGTCTTTGCGTTCAACTCATGTTACAAAAATGCAATGGATGAATGCAAAAACTCCAATAAGATTTTTATTCCACTATCTCTCGATGTATATGACGACGAGTGGAAAAACTAAAAGTTCATACCTATTCAAATTTTGGCAGGGTAACCGCTGTTACCCTGCCGTTTTCTTATCAAGTTTTTCCTTCTCCGCAGCAATTTCCTTCTTCACTTCCTCTATCATCACCGCCAGTTTTGCTTCGCACTCTTCACGGGTTTTGGCGTAGACATTGCGGGAGATTCGTTTGCCGTGGGCATCTCTGGGAGAGTATTTTCCCTCCCAGAGGTGGTCATTGATCTGGTAGACACAGCCAGTTCCGGGTTTGCGATGCTTGGGCTGGTAGGGTTGGAAATTCTTCTGGTTGATGGGCTGCTGCTTCTTCTCCTCTTCCGGCATTGGGGCATCGGTTTTGCCGATCTGGCGGTCGATTTTCACTGCCGCCTGCTTCTGCATGGTATCGGTGACGTGGGAGTAAATATCCAGGGTCGTTGCCGAGGAAACATGGCCAATAATGGTGGACAGGGTCTTCACATCCATGCCATGTTCCAGTGCCATCGTCGCAAATGTGTGCCGCAGATCGTGAAACCGCACCTTTTTGCACCCCGCCCGTTCCAGGGTCTGCTGCATCCGCCGCCGTGCGTAACTTGGTACAATGGGCGCATCATCTTTCACCGGGGACGGGAACATCCACCGGGATTTCACCGTCTTCTTGTATTCCGACAGCACCTTCAGCAGGCTGGGCGGCAGGATGATGGAGCGGATGGAGGACTTGGTTTTCGGTTCTGTAACGACCAGTTCTTTCTCGATAAAAGTGGCAGATTTGGTGATCCGAAGTTCCCCGGTGGTGAAGTTCAGATCCGTCCATTGAAGAGCCAGAATCTCCCCCAGCCGCAGCCCCGTGCCCAGCTCCAGCAGGAACAATTCGTAGTACCCATCCTGCTTCGCCTGGATCAGAAACCTCTGCATTTCCTCCTGAGTCAGGATCTGCATCTCGCCGCTTTTCTTCGGCGGCAGCTTGCACCCTGTGGCGGGATTGAACCGGATCAGCCCCTCCTGCACCGCCCGTTTCAGGGCGGCACTGCAGCTTGCGTGGCAGACCCGAACCATCCGGTCGGACAGTCCGGGGCCGTGCTGTTCTACGAAAATCAGCCGTCCGCTGGTCTTTAGCCGGGTGTAGAACTGCTGCAGGTCATTCTGAGTCAGCTTGTTCAGTGGAATCTGCCCGATTTCCGGGATGATGTGCTTGTAAATCCGGTCTTCGTAGCCCACCTGGGTGCGGTAACTCAGCTGTGGCTTGCAGTAGGTTTCGTACCAGAAGGCTATCCAGTCCCCGAAGGGCATGTCCTCCTTACACTTGCGGATCGGTGTGGTGTATTCCTCCTGCAGAATCTTCAGCTTTTCCAGACATTCCTTCTTAGTTTTGCCCAGCACATTCTTGGTTTTCGGCAGGCCTTTGTCATCGTAACCGATCACCACACGGCCTTCCCACCGGCCGTCCGCCCGCTTTCGGACGGTGCCGGTTCCGTTCTTTCTTCGTCTTGCCATGGCACTACCTCACAGAATCTCGTCCAGAAACCCGCCCACCACGGTTGCCGCTTTACGGTGCATATCCGTGGTCATGTGGGTGTAGGTATCCAGAGTGAAGGATGCGTTGGTGTGTCCCAGAATCGTGGACAAGGTCTTGGCATCCACGCCGCTGGTCAGGGCATGGGTGGCGAAGGTGTGCCGCAGATCGTGGAACCGAATGGAGGGCAATTCCGCATACCGCAGGAGTGTTTTCAATCGGTGATAGGCGGTAGACGGGTCCATGGGAACCTCCGCCACCACCGGGTTGTGGAAAATCCAATCGCTGTAGGATTTCTTTTTCCGTACTTTCAGAATCTCCACGGTGCTGGGCGGCAGGAGGATAGTTCGGGTACCCGTTTCCGTCTTGGTTTCACCCACCCGGACACCGCCACCCTTGCGGCGATGGACAGATCGGCGGATGTGAAGTCGCCCGGTTTTCTCCTCAAAATCCTGCCACTTGAGGCCGCAGATTTCACCTAGCCGCAGGCCCGTGGTCAGCTCCGTATAGAAGAAATCCGACCACACAGGATCTGCCTTTGCTACCTCCAGAAATTTCTCCAACTGCTCCTCCGTGAGGATCTGCTTGGGCGGATAATTGTTCTTGGGAATCACCGTCCCCTCCGTGGGATTTTTCACGATAATCCGCTCCCGAACCGCTGCATCCATGGCCTGATGGAGCATCATATGAATGGAACGGATCATGCTGTCCGAGAGAGCATTTCCCTTTTCGTAATGCTCGTTCACCCGCCCATTTTCCCGGAGCCAGTTGTACAGCTTCTGGATGTCGGCTGTGGTGACGGAGCCAATTTTCTCATCCCCCAGGTAAGGTTTAATGTAGTGCTTGGTCATGGTTTTATAGCTGTCCATTGTGCTTTCTCGAATGGTCAGAGCCATGTAGCTATCCAGCCACTTGTCCAGCCACTCCCCCAGGGTCATATTGCTTTCTTCCGTCAACTCCACATCCCGATAGGTTTCTATCTGGCTGTGGAGTTTTCTCATGACATCTTTCTGGGTGTGAGCGAAGACGGAGCGGAAAAGGGGGCTGCCGTCTTCCTTGTGACCCACCACAATTCTGCCCTCCCAGCGGCCATCTGCCCGCTTTCGGACAAGACCGTCACCCGAAGGTCTTCTCTTCGCCATTGGCTTCACTCCTTTCTGTTAGCTCACAACACTACCACAGAAAGGTAGAAATAGCTATTCATCATACTCACCAATCCTCCTAACTTTTTTCTTGTGAAAGTTTTCTCGTTTTTTGTCATGACGCCTGTCACGACCCACGAAAAATCGTTGCGGCTCTAAGGGAAATCCCCTGTCACGGCACCTAACCCTGGCACCTAGCCCGTTTTACCGGCACCTATCCAAATTTGCGAAAAATGTTTTGACAACCGGGATTATCTTCTGAAACATCCCCAAAACGGGGTCGGGCACTGCCCGACATCGTACCCCTGGCCGGCGGCTTGACGCCG
>ERZ1032130.242-NODE-242-length-15453-cov-6.028900_pt1 | contig 15453 bp, 19 predicted proteins | sample MGYA00517879_ERZ1032130 | MGnify/ENA primary metagenome ERZ1032130 (study PRJEB33719, sample SAMN04262597) | wastewater metagenome | biome: rural village; feature: animal feces; material: feces | host: Bos taurus | place: El Salvador | collected 2012-01-31 ...
GTAGTTTTGATGTTACCGTTGATTATCTGGTAGGTAGATCAGATATTAGAAAATGATTGAAGCATAATTTAGAAAAGGATAAGCATATGGCAGTAAGATTAAATGAAGATAAAGAACTTGTGGCACTTATTAAACAAGGATTGAAGGAAAAAGGCGGTTATTGCCCTTGTAGATTAGAAAGAATTCCAGAGAATAAATGTATGTGCGAAGAATTTAAAGCGCAGATAGCAGATCCAGAGTTTGAGGGATACTGCCATTGTATGCTTTATTTTAAATCAAAAGAATAATAAAAATTCAAGGTTTATAAAAGTGGCCAGATTGCTCTGACCACTAAGAAAAGATGATTCGAAGCGAACACCAAACAAGAAGCAATGCCATAACTGCATTCATCAGCTTGTAGTGCTCGGTATAAAAACGTTTCAGTACATTTCCCGCAAACGCCCAGATCAGATTTCCGATGGCACCAAGAATCATCAGATACACTGCAAAAAGAAATAGTACCGGAACTCTGCTTTCATAAGGAAGAATAAATGAAGAAAACATTGTAAGACCGTAAACAATAATCTTTACATTTAAAAGCTGAAGAAAAAGCCCCATTACGTAAGAAGGCTCTTTTTCCGCTTCGTTTTCCTTCGGAGGCGTTCTCTTCCACGTCTGCCATGCAAGGTAAAGAATATAGGAGGCTCCTACATATTTCATGACCGGCTGAATTCCCGGAACAATGCTACCAAGGGTACTGCAGAAAATTCCACACAAACACATCAGCGACAGAGAACCGCTCCAGATGCCAAGCAAAAGCTTTGCATTCTTTTTTACCCCATACTTACTGGATGTCGATAAAAGTAAAATATTATTTGGCCCCGGTGACCATACGGTCACCGCGGCTGAAATCGTCATTTCAATAAAAACATTGATTGGCATAATTAAAATCCTATTCTGTAAATGCTGCTACCAGCTCTTTTACGTTTACAAAGCCCTGGCTTTCCAGCTGTTCGATGAACCATGTATCAATTCCTTCTACTGCTGCTTTAAAAGAATCAATGTTAATATCTTCATATGGGGTGATTGTCACACCATCTTCTTCTGTCCATCGGGTTTTGATGTCGTCATCGCCTGCACGGTTGATATAACGTTCATACTCGACTGCTTTCTGTCCAACTTCATCAATAACAGCCTGCTGCTGTGGTGTAAAGCTGTCATATAAATCCTGATTCATACAGAAGAACAGACAGTCATAGATTGCATTCCACATAGAACAGTAATCCTGTACTTCCTGTACACTTGCAGAATCGATTGCCGGTAATGGGTTTTCCTGACCTTCTACAGTATTCTGCTGTAAAGCAGTATAAGTTTCGGACCAGTTCATATTTGTAGCATCCGCTCCCCAGCGTTTATAGCATTCCATCAGGAGGTTGGATCCAGCTACACGAATCTTTAAGTTTTTCATGTCATCTACTGACTTGATCTCTCTTACATTGTTTGTTAACTGACGGAAGCCGTTTTCTGCAATACCCATGCAGTGAAGTCCATATTCATCTAAGATGTCCTTCATCATCTGACCTGCTTCGCCGTCAAATTTTGCATCTGCATCTTCCAGTGAATCATAAATAAATGGAAGGGATACGACATTAAAGCGGGCATCAAATGCGGAGTAGATTAAGTTACTGTGCATTGAAATCTGTACCGGATCACCATTCATAAGAGCCTGAATCCCCTCAGACTGGTTACCGTTTGTTAACTGATCTGCTGCATACACATTGACTGTAATCTTGCCGCCGGTTGCTTTTTCCATCAATTTTCCGAACTGTTCTCCGGCAAGCGCCCATGTACTTGTATCAGTTGTGGAGCATGCAAAGTTTAATGTCATTTCCGGCCAGTTAAGATCGCTGTAATCAGCTACATCATTGAAATCCTGATCTGCATTTAAGTCATTTCCAGCCTGCTCTGCTGCTGAAACATCTCCTGAATAAGTATCTCCTGCGAACATTTTTGGCAATGCAGTAGAAATTTGTGGAATATAGGTAATTAAAAATAATACAACGACACTGGCAATGATCTGCGGTACGACAGCTTTTGAAATCTGCTGTAAAGTAACCTGCAGACCATTTTTCAGTTTCACGCCGATTGCTACGAACAGGTTAACACCGACTGGAGGAGTAATCTGACCAATCGCAAGGTTTACAGTTGCCATTACACCAAAAGCAACTACATCATATCCGAGTGCTTTACATACCGGAAGCATGATCGGAATGAAAATGTACATTGCAGAGTTTGCGTCGATGAAGCATCCTGCAATGAGAAAAATAATGTTACAGATTAACAGGAATACAAACTGATTTACAGCTACTTTCCCAAGGAGTGCAGATGCTGCATCTGCAATACCAAACTGTGTACATACAAATGAAAATAATGATGCACATGCTACAATGATCATGATTCCACCGGTTGTTTTTCCGGAATCTATGAGAATATCGAGCAAATCTCTAAAAGAAACCTCTCTGTAGATCACCATACCAACGAAGAGACCATAAACTACGGATACGGCTGCTGCTTCTGTTGGAGTGAAGATACCACCATAAATACCGCCCAGGATGATGACCGGCATTAAGAATCCCCAGAATGCATCCTTAAATGCATCCATACGTTCACTCCATTTGGCCTTTGGCTTGTCAATCTGAATATTATTTCTGCGTGCTTCCCACATAACAACGAAAACCAGGGCAACACCCATCAGAATACCAGGAATAATGCCTGCTGAGAACATATCAGCGATGGATACGCCCGTGATGGAAGCATATACGACGAAGGCAATACTTGGCGGTATAACGATAGCAATGGAGCTTGCTGTCGCCATCAGCGCTGTAGAAAATGGTGCTGTAAATCCGCTTTCAATCATTGCCGGGATCAGAACTGCTCCCAACGCTGCTACTGTGGCAGGGCCGGAACCTGAGATCGCACCAAAGAAACATGCTACAATAACACATACGATGGCGATACCGCCGCGTCTGTGTCCTACGCAAGTATCTACAAATTTGATAAGTCTTTTTGAAATACCTGCTTTTGCCATGATATTACCTGACAGTACGAAAAACGGAATTGCCAAAAGCAGGAATTTACTGATACCTGAGTACATATTAGTTGCTACTATTGTTAAAGATGTTCCTGAATATAAGATCGCACATACTGAGGAAAGACCGAGGCAAATGCTAATCGGCGCACCTATGATCAGGAAAATAAAAAATGAAAGAAAAAGAACTGCGCTTACCATTTATTTATCCTCCTTTTTTGTACAGAAATCGATACAATATTCAATAAAATGGAGAATCATACATCCTGCACCGATCGGAACAAAGGACCAGAAGATCCATTCCGGCCAGTTCAGTACGAAAGTACGTTTTCCGTTTTCCAGCTGTGTAATTACTTTATCCAGACCGTATTTAAACAGAATGAGTGAAAAGATTACACATAACACAGTCACCAGAATCATCAACGGTTTTTTCGTTTTTTCCGGTAACGAATTTGTTACCAGTGTTAGATTTACCAATTCCCCTTCTCTGCAGGCAAGTGCTGCTGCAAGAAGTGTGATCAGTACGAATACCGCTACTACGATTTCCTCTGTAAAGGACCAGGAACGGTGAATGACGTAACGTGAGAATACATTTCCCACTGTCAGGGCAAGGATCAGCAGCATCGTAATTACAAGGATGATTTTTTCGATCGCTGCGATCACATTCATAAGTTTTTTATAAGCTTTCATAAGCTCCCTCCTAAAAGTATTTTGCCGGTTCATTGTTTCTGAAAACACAATGAACCGGCATATATAAAAGAATTCTGGATAATCGTACTCTTTTTAACAAAATTTGTCAATTCCATTCTTTTTTAATTCACCCTTTGACAGCAAATTTGAAAAATATTGCGCTGCAATCCTATATTCCATATCATCTTCTATATATAAAATAATCGGATTCTGTTCTTCATCTTCCTGAACTTCGTAAAGCATATAGCTTTGGAAAAAATCCAACTCTTTTTCCCCTTTCAACGGCAGTAACGCAAAATACTCTTTATTATTTACCTCAAAATAAGAATACACGCCAAAATCTTCACAAATTTATTCTCTTTTATTTCTTTCCTCCATCAGCTCCTCCAGTACAAACTCCGATATCGTCCACTTGTCACATATGGTATCGCAGTTTTTACTCCGGTCACATCCATAATACTTGCAATTACTGCAAACATAATCCTCATCTCGTAATATAAATTCTTCCATCCTCTAGAATCCTTCCATCTTTCTCTGTTTACGCAATTCTGTTCGCTTAATTCCGCCTTCCCATTCAGCTTTTTGTACTTCTGTTTCAACAATCAGTCCTGGAACTTCTTTTGTTTTTCCTGTATGTTCATCAATGGCAACCATAACAACGTATGCACGATTTATCATTTTACGCATTCCACTTAAGCTCTCCACATAAGAATCTACGCGTACTTCCATAGATGTTTTTCCTACATAAGTGATTCTTCCAATCATTACCAGTGTATCATTCAAAACTGCCGGATGTTTAAAATTCAGCTGATCAATACATGCTGTTGTAATTTCAGACTCTGAATGTCTCTTTGCAACAATTCCGGCAAGCTCATCAATCCACATCATTAATTGGCCGCCAAACAAGCGTCCATAACCATTAATATGTCTATGCATAACCAGATACGTCTGTTCTGTCAATGAATCTTCAACATGTTTTTCTAACATAAAAATAACCCTAAATTCCCTTAAATTTTATCTCGTTCTATTTTAGCATTTTTCCGAGATAAAACAAGGGGAATTCACAGGGTTATTTAGGTAGATATAGAAAGTTGTAACGAATAAATGACTTACATTTACAAAATTATTTGAAAGTAGCTTCATAATAAGGAACAACTAAATGCTGACCTTTGATAATGGTTGTGTTTGAAAGCTGATTAATTTCTACAACTTCATTCATATAATCTTTTCTGGATTCATAAGGGCCATGTTCCATATATTCGCCAGCAATATCCCATAAAGAATCACCGGATTCAATTTCAATCTGTGTATAATATTTATAGTATACGTTTTTCGCTTCTTCAGTTGTAGTTGCTTTTGATAAAATTGCGGAACTTCCGATTGCAAGTAAAGCAATCAGACAAATTGTCAATAAAATTCGTTCAATAATCTGTTTTGTTCTTCTGATACGGTCTCTTTTATACTTTCTCTGCTGCGCTCTTTCACTTCTCATTAGTAATACCTCCCCGAACAATCGTTCCGAACAGCTGTTCTATAAATGTATTATATATACCGAACATGCGTTTGTCAATATATTTCGAACAAATATTCGAACAAATGCTTATACCTTTTGTATATGGAAAGCATAAAAAAACAGATGCCCTATAAAAAGGACACCTGTCTCTGCTTATCTTATAGAATATCAATGTATTCTCCGTTCAGAGCCTTGTTCATACTTCTGACAGCACAAAACTTTCCGCACATCGAACAACTGTCTTCATGTTCCGGTGCACGGCTGTCACGAATTGCTTTCGCCGTTTCCGGATCAATGGAGCATTCCCACTGTTTTTCCCAGTCAAACGTTCTTCTGGCATCGGCCATTGCATCATCCACATCTCTTGCATGCGGTATCTTCTTCGCGATATCTGCGGCGTGTGCAGCAATACGCGAAGCGATAATGCCCTGCTTTACATCATCCACATTCGGAAGAGCCAAATGTTCCGCAGGAGTTACATAGCAAAGGAATGCTGCGCCGGAAGCTGCTGCGATTGCGCCTCCGATTGCGGAGGTAATGTGGTCATATCCGGGAGCGATATCAGTAACAATTGGACCAAGCACGTAGAAAGGTGCACCCATACAGATGGTCTGCTGCAGCTTCATATTGGCTTCGATTTGATCCATCGGCATATGTCCCGGACCCTCTACCATGACCTGCACGTCCTTCGCCCATGCACGCTTTGTCAGTTCTCCCAGTCGAACAAGCTCTTCTATCTGACATACATCGCTGGCATCAGCAAGGCATCCAGGACGACATGCGTCACCAAGAGAGATGGTTACGTCATATTCACGGCAGATGTCCAGAATCTCATCGTAATACTCATAAAATGGATTCTCTTCACCCGTCATACTCATCCATGCAAAGACAAGAGAACCACCACGGGATACGATATTCATTTTTCGTTTGTGTTTACGAATCTGTTCAATGGTCTTACGGGTAATACCACAATGAAGAGTCACGAAATCCACACCATCCTGGGCATGCAGACGAACCACATCAATAAAATCCTTCGCAGTAAGAGTCGCCAGGTCTCTTTGATAGTGAATCACACTGTCATAAACCGGCACTGTACCGATCATGGCAGGACACTCTGCGGTCAGCTTTTGTCGGAAAGGCTGTGTATTGCCATGGCTCGACAGATCCATAATCGCTTCTGCTCCCATATTGACAGCCGCCATAACCTTTTGCATTTCAATATCATAATCCTTACAATCACGGGATACACCTAGATTGACATTGATCTTCGTACGCAGCATTGATCCTACGCCGTTGGGGTCAATACAGGTATGGAGCTTATTGGCACAGATGGCAACCTGTCCTTTTGCTACAAGATCACAAATTTCTTCTTCTGTTCTATATTCTTTTTTGGCAACGGCCTTCATTTCCGGAGTAATGATGCCACGTTTTGCAGCATCCATTTGAGTAGTGTAATTTTTCATTTTCCTGGTTCCTTTCAGTCAGATTTTCTTTCAGTATAGCGTGTGTTAAGACCAAAGTTGTGCTGCATTGGTCCTGAACCTTTCCCCAGATCGAGCTGTGCGGAAAGTGCTTCGGAGATATAGTCCTTTGCTCTTTGAACAGACTCGTCAAGTGGAAAACCTTTCGCAAGATTCGACGCAATTGCACTGGACAATGTGCATCCTGTGCCGTGGGTGTTAGGATTGTCAATTCGCTTCCCTGCAAACCACTGCAGCATACCATCTGAATACAATAAATCGTCAGCATCACTGACACTGTGTCCGCCTTTGAGAAGAACAGCACAATGATATGCATCACCGATTGCTTTTGCAGCATTCTCCATGTCTTCTTTACTCTGAATAGACATACCGGAAATAATCTGTGCTTCCGGAATATTCGGCGTAACGAGTAATGCCAGAGGAAGAAGCTCTTCAATGAGCGTCTGTACCCCATCGGTCTTCATCAAGGCGGATCCACTGGTTGCAACCATAACAGGGTCTAGTACAATATTCGCTGGCTTATAGTACCTTAATCTGTCCGCAATTACATGGATCAGTTCCCCGGATGATACCATGCCGATCTTGACGGCATCCGGAAAAATATCCTCAAAGATGGCGTCAATCTGTTGTTTTAAAAATTCAGGTGTTGATTCCTGAATTGCTCTTACGCCGGTTGTGTTCTGGGCTGTCAGTGCGGTAATGGCACTCATAGCATAAACACCATTCATTGTCATTGTTTTTAAATCAGCCTGAATACCGGCGCCTCCGCTGCAGTCACTTCCTGCAATGGTCAATGCTGTTTTTAGATTCATAGTTTTGTTCTCCTTTCTTTTTATCAGCATTGTTTTATATAGCGGCATAAGGTGGTGCCCCCAATGTACCGCTTGAAGTTTCTGGTTTAATCAACCGAAACAAACTTCCAAAAATCTTCTGTATTTTCAAAGTTCGAAATGTAGCAATCTGACAGATTACGTATTTCGTTTTGCCGTTTCTCACTGTTGTCAAAAACAGCAGCTACGGTAAAGCCGTCAGCTTTGGCTGTGCTGACAGCATGAACAGCATCCTCAAAAACAACCGTCGTACTTCGTTCTGCACCGAAATATTCCATTGCTTTTTGAAAAATGACAGGTTCATCCTTTCCGTGTCCTACTTCATCGCAGGTAAAAATTTTTTCAAAATAATGTTTCATTCCACATCTGTCAAGGGCAGCTTCTATCAGAATTCGGTCACATGCTGTAACAATCCCCATTGGAATTTGAGCATCTTTCAACTGTTCCAGGAACTCCCTGACACCGGGTTTTGGTAAAACTTCATAGATGTAAAAATTTTCAATAATATGATTAACCCCGGTTATAATCTGCTCTGTCGAGAGGGTCAGGTCATATTCTTTCTGAAAATAACGGGCAGACTGATCAAGGCTCAACGCCCTGATATCTTCTCTCATGCCTAGTTTCGGCTCTTTTCCAAGGGAACGGAGATAGATTTCGCCAACACCATCCCAAACAGGCATGGAATCAAAGAGTGTTCCGTCAAAATCAAAAATCGCACATTTTATCTTCATGCGTTCACCATTTCTTCCGACAGCTTACGGAGCAGACGGCATTCATTTTCAATATCATCAGCTGCAAAAATTGCACTAACCAATGCGACGCCATCAACACCGGTACCGGAAAGCTGAGAGATGTTGCTTTTACCAATACCACCGATAGCAACAACAGGAATGTCAACGGCAGCACAAATATCACGGAGAGTTTCCTTCGGCAGAAGATTCACGTTTGCTTTTGTAGAAGTCGAAAACATTGCACCTGCACCAAGACAATCCGCACCGTTTTTGACGGCTTCCAGAGCTTCTTCCACTGAATGCACAGAAACACCGATGATCATGTCGTTACCGACTTTACGTCGAACCTGTGCGGCATCCATATCCTCCTGCCCCACATGGATGCCATCGGCATGACATTTGATCGCAATTTCTACATTGTCATTGATAAAGAATGGAACTCCGTACTGCTTGCATAAAGCAGATATTTCCATAGCTTCTTTTAGAAATTCTTCCTCATTTAATTCTTTTTCACGGAGCTGAACACAGGTTGCACCTCCTTTTAGTGCAGACTCCACCTGTTCGTATAAACTTTGTTTACCTACCCATGCTCTATCAGTCACAGCATAAAGCAGCATTGCTTTTTTATCGCACTTCATATTTTGCACCTTTCTCCAGCATCTCTGGGGTCATATTGTAAATCGCATCAATGATATAATTTCTGTAAGTAGAATTTCCATCCATTTCAGTGAGTCTGCCATGAGCGATCTCGCCGGCATAACCCATAGCGGAAACAGCAGATGCCGCCGCTTCCAAAGGATGATCAGGATTTGCCGTTACAAAAGCTGCTGTCATAGCGGAAAGCTGACATCCCGTTCCTGTCACAGAAGACATCATCGGATGCCCGTTACGGATGCAGTACGCCGATTTACTGTCTGCTGCGATATCAATAGCGCCCGTGATAACAATGACAGCCCCGGTTTTCGCAGCAAATGCTTTCGCAAATGCGATCACATCGTCAAGATTTTCTTCCGTCACCTTGTCCGCCACATCTGCATCCACTCCTTTTGTTGTACCACTGCCGGATGCAAGTGTTTTTATTTCAGAAATATTACCACGGATAACTGTGAATTTTATTTCTTTAAGAAGCTGTATCGCTGTTTCAGTTCTCAATTTGGACGCACCGGCTCCCACAGGATCTAACACAACAGGGTGGTTCAGTTCGTTAGCTCGTTTCCCCGCAATCAGCATGGATGCAATGGTACGACTGTTCAGTGTACCGATATTAATGTTTAAGCCGGCACAGATTGTGGTAATATCTGCGACTTCCTCCTTATCATCCGCCATGATAGGGGATGCCCCGCAGGCAAGTAAGATATTTGCACAGTCATTGACCGTTACATAATTGGTAATGTTATGAATCAGCGGACAATTTTTTCGTACGTTTTCAAACATATTCTTAAACATGTTGATTCCTCCTTCTTTAGCGATTAAGAGATTCCTGCATGGTATGCAAAATGTTTCCCTTTTGCAAACTGTAAATCAAAACAGCAGAAATGATAGCTCCGGCAGCCGTAGAAATCAGAAACGGAATAATGTAAGCGTAAAATGCAAGTCCGGCAGCACTTTGTCCCATAAAGAAAACTGCAACCGGATAAGCACACAGACCTCCAAGAATTGCAGTGCCGAATACTTCGCCAATTAATGTTCCAAAGATATTTCTGGTTTTTGCATAAACCACGCCGCATACCAATGCACCAAACATACTGCCAGGGAAAGCCATCAGGCTTCCAAGACCAAGCAAATTTCGTATCAGGGCCGCTGCAAAGGCTGCACTCAGGCCATACCCGGGACCCAATAATACCGCACACAGTATGTTGACCATATGCTGGACAGGTGAACATTTGCTGCCGAAAACAGGGAATGAAAACAGACTTCCCACCACGGCAACAGCACAGAAAACTCCTGCAATTGCTAATTTTTTCGTATTTGTTCTTTTCATATTCATTTTCTCCTTTGAATTAATAAAAAAACAGGAGGCAACCCGTCGAGGATGTCTCCTGTAAAAAATCTCTTTGTATGACTTCCTACGGCGGCATTATCCGCATCAGGTTAAAGGGTCGAAGTTTGATTACTTCCTCTCAGCCTGCTACACAAGCTCCCCTGTTTATTTTTTTATAATATATCACTGAATTCTGTTTTTGTCAAAATTCCATACGGCTTTCTTTCATGATCACATAATTTTTAATGATTTCTGCCGCACCATAAATTCCAACCTTTCCTGTATTTACACAGAGGTCATAGGTTGCACCATCCCCCCACTTTTTGTTGGAATAATAGTTATAATAGCTTGCACGCTTTTTATCATTCTGCAAAGCCAGTTTTTTTGCTGCTGCAAGTTCAATTTTTTCATATTCTGCAACACGAGCAGCACGTTTATCCAGTGGCGCGTGAACAAATACACTCACCACATTATCCAGTTCCTCTAACGCGTAGTCCGCACAGCGTCCAACAATTACGCATGGACCTTCCTCTGCAATTTTCTTAATTGTATCGAACTGTGCTAAGAACACTTTCTGGCTCATTGGCATTTCCTGCATCCCCATGGTCGCATATCCCGCAGAATAGGTATCCATTACAAGGGAATACAAAAAACTGCTGGTTGGTTTTTCATCGTGATTTTCAAATAAGGATTCACAAATGCCGCTTTCCTTTGCCGCTCTTTGTAAAATCTCCTTATCGTAGTATGGAATCCCGAGATCTTCCGCCAGTTTTTTTCCTACTGCACGACCTCCGCTTCCGAACTGTCTGCCTAATGTAATGATTGTTTTCGTCGTCATGTAGATTTCCCCCTCATGTGAACTTTTTATTTACATAATTATAACACGTTTACCTAGATATCTTCAATCGGAAGTTTTTCAATTTCATGCTCCATACATTCTTTTACAAATTCTTCTGTTTCTTTGACAGCCTCATGATGTCCGGTCAGTGCCGCAAATGGAGAAAACTGCGCTGCCCGATCCAACATTGACATTTTGTTTCTTGTGGGGGAAACGTGATGTGAAAGCTGGATAATATCCTCGTAATTATCATCAAATACTCTTGTTTTCATATGATTTATGCTCTGTGCCCGCCAATCTGATTGTTTCTGTCAATGGTGGTTGCCCCCTCCTGAAGATTCATACCTTTTAAAATGGCATTTTTACCATATTTTTTCTTGATATCAAGTACGGCCTGCTGCATCCTCTTTTCCCGTTCTAACGCCTGATTTTCAGCCTTGGCAGCCATTTCTTTTTCCTCATAATCAGTAAATAACTCAAGCTGTTCAAAGGTATCTGTCACAGGAACAGAAGCCTCATTGATTACATGATTTGCGTACATAGACACTCTCCGAATCAGCAGCTTTGAATTAACAATGTTATCAAACAGTTCCAAAACAGCCTCCGTAATCAGTCTGGTTGATGCAGTATATTTTTCAAGATTTGCAGTGCCATGGGCATGCTGCGGAATCCTGCGGCCATAATGATCTGTCTTCACCGGTCCCTGATATGCTTTATTTCGCTCAGGATCTGTCAGATTTTCGATATCATATCCTACTGTTAAAACCATCTGGTCGGTTACCAGACCTTTTGAAAACAGATCAAGAGCAAGCAAATCTGCCATTTCCTTTACAATCAATCGTCCCTGCTCAAAGGCGTATGGACAATGCAGCACCTGACCTGATCCAATGCTGTTGGATTCCGGCTTATACGCCTTTACATCCGCAATCGTACAGGGTTCCCATCCCCATGCATGATCGATCAAAAGCTCTGCATTGATTCCAAACATGCGGTATAACAAATCCTCATTATAATATTCATTTGCATTTCCAATGGAGCATCTTGCAATGTCTCCCATGGTGTACAAACCAATTTCCTGCAGTTTTTTCGCATATCCTTTCCCTACCCGCCAAAAATCCGTCAAGGGCTGATGAGACCAAAGCTTTTTTCGATAGGATGCTTCATCCAATTCGGCAATACGAACACCATCTTCATCAGGGCGAACATGTTTGGCCACAATATCCATGGCTACCTTACAAAGATACAAATTCGTTCCAATACCGGCAGTAGCCGTAATTCCTGTGGTCTTTAAGACATCCTGAATGATCATTTTTGCAAATTCTCTTGCAGACATTCCATGGAGCTTTAAATAAGAGGTGACATCCATAAAAACTTCATCGATAGAATATACATGGATATCTTCCGGTGCCACATATTTTAGATATACCTGATAGATTTTTGCACTGTATTCCATATAATGAGCCATTTGAGGAGGTGCTGCAATATAGTCAATGGCCAGTGACGGATCACGTTTTAACTCATTTGCATCAAAAGAGGCACCGGTAAATATTTTTCCCGGTGCAAAATTCTTTCGGATTCGGTTAGCCTCCTTCACCTGCTGAACCACTTCAAACAGTCTGGCACGCCCGGAAATCCCGTAGGCCTTTAAAGCCGGCGTTACCGCAAGGCAGATGGTTTTTTCTGTTCTGCTGGCATCTGCAACCACCAGATTGGTGGTCATGGGGTCAAGCCCCCGTTCCATACATTCCACGGAGGCATAAAATGATTTTAAATCAATGGCAATATATACTCGTTCTCTCATAAAGATATTCTGCTTATTTCTTTGCAATCACATACCATGTGGCACTATGATTTCCTTCATTTTCCACCAAATGATGATCGCATTTGATTACCTCAAAACCACACTTCCAAATCAATCGGTTCTTCCATAGGAACTTCTTTTTCACTTAAAATATCAAAAATGAAATAACCGCCATCGCTTAAATAAGCGTATACATTTTGAAAAATCTTTGAAACATCTTCCAAATCCATAATATGATTCAGCGCATCCCCTGTACAGGTTACCAGGTCAAAATGCTTCTCAGGGCGATAGGTAATCATATCAGCCACTTCATAAAAGATTTCTGAATTTCTCTGCCTTGCAATTTCAATCATTCCTTCAGAAAAATCCATACCACTGGATTCAATTCCTCTTGAATGAAGTATTTCACATAAAACACCGGTTCCGCAAGCAAGATCAAGGCTTGTTTTTACATTGACATGATTTTGCTCCATCCAGATAAGAAGCTGCTCACCAAAGGCTTCTGGAAAATAGTTCCAGCCAAATTCATTATATACTTTACAAAAAGCATCACTGTACATAATCTTTGCCTCTATTCAACGATATTTAAATAACTGCTGACACAGTATAAGGTCTGACCATTGTATTCAACTCTTGACCAGCCGTATTCCTGGTTGATTCCTGTTCTTTCAAAGACTTCACCAGCGGATACAGTCGCAACTACCGTAGCATCCGGATTTGTTACACTTGGAAGTTTTCTTAAATTTACCTCTATTTTAGGTGTTACGTTCTGAGAAACGGCTGTAAACTGTGTTTTCAAGCCGCCTTCGCCATTTTCGTCTGGTGTTCGGTATTCAAGATTGGTTGTCAGATACTGGGAAACAGCATAGTATTTCTGTCCATCAACAATCAGCCTTGACCAGCCGCTGTCGCTGACACCGGTTCTTTCCGCAACCTCACCGTTATTCAGCTTTCTTAAGATCGTGCTGTCATCTCCCTGACTTGGAATGTCACGAAGATTTGTCACGTCTTTGGCAGTTACTTTTTCATTGACCTCCTGAAAATACATCAATGCTTCCACGTCAGCTTCCGCTTCTTCCGGAGCTTCCTGATTTTGTGCTTCCGCTTCCTTTTCATAACCAAAATATGCAACATTGACATCTACCGGTTTATCAATGCCTGCAATTGTCCCATTGTTGGTATACTGCCACATGTCATGATTTCCGGTATAGCTGGATAAGGCAGTTTCAGGATACGGCACAGTTGGATACTGAGATACCCAGATTTTAAAGCTTTTTTCAATGCGGGAGGTTTCCCATTTCAGGTCATCCTGCATTTCATTTTTGGAAGCATAGAACATCGGGGTATATCCCTGATTATAGATTTCATTTAAGAATGCAATTGCATAATCCGTTCTTTCGGTTTTTGTCAGTTCATACTGTCTGTTGTCAGGATTTTCAAAATTTTCACAGTTATAGGCCACCGGATAGGTAATCTGATACTGGGAAATGTAATCTGAAACCCATTTTGCCTCTTCAATCGCTTCTGCTTCTGAAATAGCAGTAGAAAAGAAATAGGCTCCGATTTTTAGTCCATTGGCAGTGGCTTCCTGCATATTGTATCGTGAATTGGTATCTTCCATAATTTCACCGCTGCTCTGGGTTCGATATCCAACTCTTACGATAGCAAAATCAATCCCGGAATCAGCAACCGCTTCCCAGTCGATGGTACCCTGAAATTTGGAAACATCGATTCCCATGGTGATTTTTTCGGTTTCTGCTGCATTTTCTGCAATCAGAATCTTTGTAATTTCAGTTTCTGCACCGGTTTCAGCGGATACAATATTTTCTTCACTTTGAGGGTCTTCGGCTTCTGTTTCATCAATTTCCACGGATAACTCATCCGGTTCTTCCTCCTCTGTCTGGACGGTCTCCACAACCTGTGCAGAATCTTCCTTTTTCTCTTTATCAAAAATTCCTGTGATTACATACAGAATTCCTGCACAGATCAATACAGCACAAAGCACTGCAAGTGCAATCACTGCCACAACCTGCATATCTGCATGTTTTCTTCTACGTCTTCTTTTGCTCATAATACCTCCAAGCTTACCTGCAAATTCACTATCATTAATTTAACAAAAAAACGGGAAGATATCAATTATTATGATACTTCCCATATCTTAAGATTTTTTTAATTTGTAAATGAATTTGTAGATAATTCAGCTATGTTCTCGCTGCCAGACAACGTTTTTTGTAAAGGGCATAGGTTTGATAAATGATCAATCCACAAAATATCAGATTTCCCAAAAGTGACAAAATATCCATAATAAAATTATCCATAGAAATTGTTTCAAATTGTATGATTTCCAATAGAAGTTCTTGGGAAAATACGAAAATTCTTTCAAGGATTATAAGCCCATACGATCCATAAATGAAATATCTGCACTTTTTTATATCCTTTAGGAAATAATTTATCACCGCAATTGCATTTATTATATAAAAGGAAATCTTTATAAGAGCTACAATGATGGCTTCCACGTCTA
>ERZ1032130.243-NODE-243-length-15422-cov-4.881304_pt1 | contig 15422 bp, 15 predicted proteins | sample MGYA00517879_ERZ1032130 | MGnify/ENA primary metagenome ERZ1032130 (study PRJEB33719, sample SAMN04262597) | wastewater metagenome | biome: rural village; feature: animal feces; material: feces | host: Bos taurus | place: El Salvador | collected 2012-01-31 ...
CTTTTGAAAAATCGATGTTTGGAATATATATTTTTTGTATGGATATTAAATGAAAAATATAAGGTAATTCTTTGGCGGATTTAGAATAAAATTCAAAAAAATCATTAAATGAGATATTAGTGTTAGTACAGGATCTGAATAGTTTAAACATATCAAAAAGTATGTGCAAAGATAATTTGAGTTTGATATCGTGATTGATATCCTGATATTTGCTCCAAATTGAAAAAAGTATAAAAACATTAGAATCATCAGAAGATGAGATTAAGTTGACATAATTGGAAAGCTTAGTGTATAACCCGCTGTTTCGATGTTCTGTGGATGAATCAGCTTCAATACAAAGAATTTGATTGCGTGACTCATTTATAGCAATCGCATCTGGATAAATACTATTTTTAGATGAAAGCTTAGATATGATGCCAGAAGACTCTAGTGCCTTTGAAATATAAAAGACTGAATAATCAGAATTTGAAAGAGATAGGAGAGTAAGTCCGGTATTGGCAGCGTGACTTGCGTGAAGCCGTACTTGTCTGTGTAAAGCGTAAAAGAAATCTTTATCAATTGCTTGAAGTTTGAATAAATAGTTGAAGAGTATATCAACTCCTGGCTTTGCAACGAAATAATAGCTGTCTTTTCCTTTGAGAAGATACTTTTGTTTTAGCAGGTAATTTAAGGTGTTAGCATATGATTGCCGTTCTTGTTCGTAGTCAGTAATAATATCTTCATAAAAAATTTGAAAAAGGTTATCGGTGCACACAGCTCCAAAGAGAAATCCGAAAAAGAGGATACGATATTTTCGATATCCTCTTGTTGAATATTTCTTATCATGCATGATGAATTTAAATAACTTATTAAATGTCTTTTCATTATCTGTAACGTTAATCTTCATTTGTGTGTTTCTCCTTTAGTTATTATGAGCAGTATATTCGTATTTATGTGTTTTTTCTTCTAATGTGATCATATTTTCAGCTTGCGAAAGATATGAAAAAGCGCGACGACAGCATGACGATAGTATCATTCTGCTCTTTAAAATTCTCTTGGAGGAACCGGTTAAAAAGAAGAGCAATCCATCATCGCTTAAACAAAGCAAATAAATATTCTGTTCGTAGAAGGGAATATGCATATTAAGTGAGATGCATATTTCCATGTAGAGTGTTTGTAATAACTCAGATGATACCAAATTATCAGGATTTTTGGCTTTTAAGGAAATAAATAAACCGTTTTTTGCGGGTTGATTACTGCTCTGATAAAGATAATCAATATTAGGACCGTTTTCCACCCGATACAGTTTAGCTAAACCTGTAAAAGGATTATCTTTACCGTCATTAAATAGAATTCCATAAAAGTTCTCAAGAGTATCAAGTTTTCCTCTTTTGAATTCATCCATATGATCGATACATTGATTATATATATTCTCATAATCAAATAAGATGTTTGGAAAACCGGATTTCAAAAAATCTGAGGGGCCTTTGACAAAAACATCGAAAGCAAGTGTATAGGCAAGGCTTAAGTCGTGAATTTGAAGCTTATATACTCCCTGTGAATATAGAAAACATCCTGTATAATATGCATTTACTGAATAGATTCTGATATTTTGTTCTGACAAATTACGGATGAATTTTGCTCCATGAAAGGAAATATCGAGAAACAAAAGTTCCTTGCGTTCATTAGAAAGCAAAAGACCTTTATGTTCATTAAGTTCAACAGGTTCCATAGCAAGATATTTAGTTTGATCTACAAATGCCGTAAATATGGAATGAGTACTTTCCTTTGGCTGCTCATAAAGAACGCACATATTATCTAGCTGTTTTAATGGATAGATATCCTGAAAAAACGGAAATAAGGATTCGTTAGGAGTAACATCATCATTTAAAACAGGTGAGATAATTTCCCCGTCCGTGAGTGGGAGAGTAGTAATAGTAGTTTCAAATGATTCAATATGGCTATTCAAAATATTTTCATCAAGAAATGTTTGTCCAACAAGATTACTGTTCTCCACGAAAAAATTAAAATCATCAGAGCTTTTGATCGGTTCATAGAGTTTATCGATAGTATCATACGAGGATTTATCTACTGTAATATTGCTTTTAAATAAATCATCAATGATCGGTTCAAAAATAACTGAATGATATGCGGCTGGCATAAGTGGCTTATATTTTGTTTTTCTGTTAAGAAAATCAAATAAACGGTCTAACATTCTGTCGCTGACCGGTCTGGTATTGATTGTCTCATATTCAATTCTTCGAATTGCTTTATTAAGGGATATAATTGATTTATCGAAAATATTAATAAAATGTATTTCAACATATTTCCATACCCTAATATAATGAAGAGCAGGAGTAATAGCATTATGAACGTTGTCTGTAAGTTTGCATCTGCTTTCATTCGGATACTTTAAAAAGCTGCCAGCAGGAAAATTCAAAAACTGCTCGACAATTAGAGCATACGGATATGCTTCGATAAGTACGTCATCAATATAAATTGGAAAATAGGATTTAAAAAGTGACTTTATAGACTTCTTAACATCGGAGTCTTTGAGAAAATCTTTTAGCGAACGGCTCTCATTATTCATAATGTGAAATAAAAAGCGTAGTTCACTGCCTAAGTTAGAATTTTTGTAGAGTCCACTATAAGGACATAAAAAACAGACCTTCTGATTGAATTTGCCGAAAGAGAAGGAAATTTTTCTGATACATGGACAATTTAATGTCTCGTCTGCATGATTCTTTTTGAATAGACCGTATTCTGCTTCAATATCGGAGGCACTTAATCTGTAGGTACTTTCAAATTCTGTGTAAACAGATGCTGGAAGACTGGAAAGATATTCTGCATCAAAATGAAAGATACTCATCAGATGACAAAATAGAAGTCTCCTGTCAGCATCACTCCACCACGGTCCCACCGCCTGAAGACATGGGAGTGCATCATTATATAATTGTTCCATTAAAAATCTCCAAAAGAAATATTCCGTTGTAAATTGATTATAACATAAAGAAGAAGCACATGATAGTCGAATTGTGTAAGGAACTTGCAAACATGATTTAAGTATGATACGATAACTATGTAATTTTAGTTAAGTACTTCAATCGCAGGTCCTGATGAGGGGCTAGAAGGCATACAGGCAATGACCTAGTATGGAACATAAAAGGGATAACTATGTAATTTAGGCTGTCGCTAGATTTAGCGGCGGCTTTTTTTATTTAGAAAGACCCTTTAAGAAAGGAGAGAATCAAATGAATAAATCACAACTATTGGAAAAATTGCGGGATGCTCAATATGAAGAATCTAATTTTTCTAAGATCATGCACGCAAAAACAGTACAGGAATTATTAGATATTCCTGTATCATCGGATGAGATGCTATCGTACTTTGTAGTAGCTGAAGAATACGGCAGAATCGGAGAAGAAAGTATCCATTACGGAAGAACAGTAGTAGAAAGATTAAAAACGGCATGCACTGTAAAAACAAGGCGTGCTTTTTTTATTTAAAGGAGGAAAACATGGTAACAACAATTCAATTAACGAGTGGTGATCATCTGGTAGCGATTGCCATAGAAGAGGATGATGGTTCAAAAACTGAGAAAAAGATAACACTGGAGAATCTTAACTCAATATTTAAAACAGAATCCAAAAATGAGTATTACTGCAGAAACAAGCTGTTTGATCACATGGAAAATGTTGGAAATATAGAAGGGCTCATTTATGGGACGAAAGAAGATACGTTTATGCAAGGAATATTTTTTGTCCCTGCAGCAAAACGATATATGAATGTTGCAGGTGAAGAAACTCTTATGCCGTATCCCTCTTTATTATTTACCTTTTTAGTTAAGGCAGGCTATATGAGAGAGAGCATGTGCTATGCGATGAAGGAAAATGAGGTAGATAAAATTAAACCGGATTCGAAATTGTATGCATTTCCGTTTGGCAATGTAAATACCGAGAGTCATCGTATTTGCTGGGGAAGTAATTCACTTGGAACCTTATTTGAATATGAAGACCTAAGAAGAGTAATCGCAACTTTTTTTTATTCAGAATCAAATATGGACTATGTAATGCCAGGAATAAGTTTCAATGTGAAGTATAAGACTTACAAAACATTTCTTAGTTCGATCAAAAAAGAAGAAGAGTTTCCACAAGATGCGTTGGTAGCATGTAGAAATGATTTAACATTTTATGATGTGTTTCATAAAGTGTACAATTTGAAAAAGGAGAGTATGTGGCATGTTTGATATGTTTGAAGAAATTGGAATTTTTGGAGATGTCATTATGCCTGAATTAGAAGAGCAAAAGACATCAAAAAAGGCGAAAACGAAAAGCACAGAGAAAAAGGAACAAAATAACAAAAAGGAAGAAAGCAAATATAAGCTGCCCGTAAAGGTCCTTTTTGACTCTGTAGAGCCTGTTGTGATTGAAGGTAATAGTGAACTTACAAAAGCAGAGCTGCTTGCTGAAATAGCCAAAATGACGGATTATCAGGCAATTAAAGAACCAGAGAAGTATTTTAAAATAGACAAGCTTGGTGAAAGCATCTATTTACATCGTCCGGTATATTCTGCGAAATGTGAAAAAGGAACATCAGGAAAGTTTTTATTACTTGGTCAAATTTTGGTACTAAATGAAATTATAGTGCAAGAAGATGATAAAGATATCAGTGTAGATGACGTGAAAAAATATATAGAAGACACCTATGGATATCAGGTAGAACTTTATCTTGTGGAAGAAATCTATATACCGGTTCCGGTTAACAAGAATAATGATTCGTTAGAAAAACTGGCGTTCCCTGTAAAAACATCAGCTTTATCATTAGCGGGGGAATCGCTGGAGATAACAAAAGAAGATTATCTTGCATTCATGCCTAAAAAGGAAGAGCAGTTAAGCCTTATTGAAGAAACGGAAGAGGACACTGATTTCACTGTGACAGAAGATGTTTTAGTGAAGGTATTAACTACGTTTTTCCCGGATTATGAAAAAGATCTGGCGTACCGTTATGATTCAGAGAAAAATATGATTTGTGTAAATCATAAAAACAATGCTGTACAGAATAACGTTGCAGCAACTGTTAAAAAAGAAGAGCTTTATCCAACCGATGCGACGATTTCTTTAATCTTTACAAGATTACAATTATCCAGTGAATTATTTGGTGGAAAAAAAGAGATAACGAAAAAGGAAGTTCTAAAATATATTGGAAAGCAATATCCGGAATATTCTCCTGAGCGCACGGAACTTGTATATGATAGCAAGAAAAAACTGATCATTCCAAGTTTAAAGAGCGGAAAGAGAGGAAGTTATTGTTTAAAAGATGAAGAAGGTTTTCGGTATGAACGTACACCAATCATGGAAATACTAGCTTTTAAGGAAGAGAGAAAACCAAATGGATGCGTCCGTGGGAAAGTAAGTTATAGTCTTCCGAAAATACCGTATGCCATATTAAAGGATGTGGTGGATTTCTTTTTAAAAGTTTTTGACGGAAAAGGTACGGAAGCGGTTGCTCTAATCTTCTATGATAAGAAAAATAAGAACTATGAAGTGCATATTCCAAAACAGGTAGCAGGAGATGCTTTTGTGGAATTTGAACGGGATATATCACTTGAGTTAGATGAGTCAAAATATTTGGTAATGGAGATTCATTCCCATGGAAGATATGGTACATTCTGGTCTGAAACAGACAATCGGGAAGAACTCTCTCACAGATTGTATGCCGTAGTTGGTTCCTTAAATAGCTTTGCTTATGATGAGTTACATATCATCGTTAGAGCTGCCACTGGTGGATTACATGTAAAAACACCATTTGAAAGTGTATTTTGTTTGCAAAGAAACAAATAAGTTTACAAAATAATATTTAGGTTTAGTTTGATATGGGAAACCATATCTTTTTTTATGGGTTTTTACCCAGGTTAAGGAGGAAAAATGCAAACAGCAAGATTCAAATATGATAAAGAAAATATTGTTTTAAAGATAGCGGATATTCAGAAGTTAAAAGAATTAAATAAAGAAATGATCACATCCAAGATAATGGATTTGACAGTTATTTATTATTATACGTTGTTTCATAATGATAAAATGTCAGTCTCAATTCCTTTGTCAAAAGAAATACTAGAGGTTATTGAAATTAACAGACAAGATTTATATAAAATAGCACTTAGCAATACCTTAAGAATAAATCCTCCTGAAATCATGTTATTTGAGGATTTTGAAAAAAGATTCCTTTCATATTCTATGTCAGAAGAAAACGAAGAATATAAAAATGCATCGAAAGATATATATTTGGTTGCAAATGATTATGGTACAGGTGCTGTGTATATCTTGGATAGGAACACGTTGGATATAATTGCTGATAAATTGCAAGATGATCTGGCAATTATACCATCATCAAGCCAGGAAATTTTGGTTCTTGCAAAAAGCCATAAAAGATTAAGCGAATGGGTTCTCGCTGTAAAAGAAGCTCATGAATTAATCTTAGATAAAGATGAACGCTTATCAAATAGCGTGTACTTTTACAACCGTGACACGAAGGAGTTTAGCTATCAAAGTGCAGATGATTTTGTATGTAATGAATGATTATCAATATAGCAGCAAATGAATATCTGAAAGGAGGAACTAGGGAAGAGAGAACATCTCTTCCCTAATTTTTATGAATATTGATTTATTATTAGTAGGTTGTGGCGGAACCGGTGGCTGTTTTTTCTCAAAAATGGTACGTTTCCTTGCCAGTATAGAATTCCATGGTATTGATTTTAGATTTCGTATGATCGATGGAGATATAGTAGAAGCAAAAAATATCGGACGTCAGCCTTTTTTACTAGAGGATGTTGGTAGAAATAAAGCGGTGGCATTGGCCTCTGTTGCAGAAGAGTTAATGGAAATAAAGGTAAAAGCGTATCCGTTTTATTTAAGCCCTGAGAAAATAGAAGTTTTAGACCAGTTTGATTTTGATTCAGTCAGTACAACGGATCTTAAGATTATTATAGGTGCGGTTGATAATCATGCCTGTAGAAGTATTTTACATAACTATTTTATGTCATACAGAAAAAATCCAATGTTAATCTATGTGGATTCCGCAAATGAATTGTCTGCAGGGGAAATTGTAATCGGTGTACGTAACTACACAAAAATAATTACACCTGACAGAGCTCATTATTATCCGGAGATTCTAGAAAATCCTGGTAAGGCAGCATATGAATTAAGCTGTGAGGAATTAAATGCGTCTGCGCCACAGCATTTGGCGACAAACGGTCTTGCAGGAGATTTATTGTTTTCTTATATCTCACAGGTAATTGTTGCTGCAGAAAAAGCAGTGTATGCTCCGGGAGGAATTATATACTTTGATGCATTTCAAATGTTTTCAAGATTTGACAGATATGAGGAAGAGCGACATGGAAAGATTAAGCAAAGATAGGAGAGAAGAACTTCGAAATAAAATAAAACGGCTATATATGGAAGCATCTGACTATCAAGATGAAAATGAATGTGCCTATTGTGTGTCGGAACTGGAGTGGCAGGAGCTTGTGGTAATTAAATACAGGATTGCGAGCTGTATAAAATTATTACAAGAATATGGTCTGGCTGAACCATTAAAAGAATTAGAAATACCGGACATTGGTTCTATGTTTTTAAGCTATACCTACACCGGAAAGTCTGGCATATTCGAAAAGGAAGACTGGTTCGATTTTTTATCGATCTATATTAACTCATTGGTAGGATTTGCTGAAGAATACATGGAGAAGCTATTAGAAAATACAGAATGGAAAATATTCTATATTTCTGAGTTAAAAGAATATGAATCTTTACCAAGGGATGTATTGGAGAAACTAAATGGAGCAATAGAGATGCACTGGGAGGCACTAAATGAATCCTATTCTGAGGATCAGATATCAGAACATCTTTCTTCCATGGGATTTAAACCTTGCGGATATTATGATTTCTATCCCACATATAATCTCGTCTTATTGAATAATAATATAAAGCGCATGATAGAAATCTGTGAGAAAGACAAAGAATATAAAACATGGGATGAGTATAAGGAATTTGAGAAACTAAAAACCTTTTACTTATTGGATAGATTTTTTCCGGAAGTGAGCAATCGTGACATGAACGATCCATCCTGGTGCTGTATCAGCTACTTGTTTGGGGAAGTTATGACACATAGGGTAGAAGAGTGCGGATTATACCAACTGAATTATGAAGCTGTATTATACCTGCTTCTGGCGGATATGGCTGCCTCTGTTTTTCTGGAAAAATACCAAAGAGAAGGACAGGGTAAGGCAGCGTGAGTAAAAATGAAAGATTTATAAAAGCAGAAAGTATTGCGGAAAAGATGTCAGTTATAAATGACAGAACCTATGCTTATTGCGAAACCGAAGACGAACAGTTTCAAGAAGCCATTCAATTATTTATGGAGGAGGAACCCATGCTTTGGATGGAAAATGAATGGAACAGGCAGCAATGCTACTCAAACATGTATTCAAAACTGTTTTTGGCATATCTGTGTAGTGAAATAAAAAATGGAAATATACTAGATGCTTCTGTGTTGGAAAAGTACGGTGAGAATATGATAGATACATGGGAGATGTTTCGGTTTTTAGATATAGGTGGAAAGACCGCGGCGGTTTTAGAACAGCTTGTAAGGGAAGTGATCAAAAAAGAAGGATTATTTCAAAGTGAATGCCTATATTTTGACTTGTCGGATTATAGAGGCATTGAAGACTGGGACGATTATACCGAAGACTTCGTATATAAGATGCTGATAGATGAAATTCCGGAATTAAAAAGAGTAATAGATCCAAAGAAGTCCAGTTATGGTTTCTCAGATTTGGCATGGGAAATTGTAAGACATGAAGAATTTGAATTAGAAATGGAAGTAGTAAAGTCAAAAATTCTATATCAGATTTATCAAAAAGAGAGAAATCATAAAACAGCTTTAGGAGATGATATACTAAATCTATGTGACAAGATTTTTCGTGGTTTGGTGCATCAGGATTATTTAACGTATGGTCTTTCATGGGAAGTAATCGATCATGAACGGAAAGTGATTTCATACTATATGATCACTTCATCTGAAGTATTGGGTGATGATGATGCGTTTTCAGAAGAATGTACAGAACGTATTCATAGGTTTAATTATGAGAGCATTTTTAAGATCCTGGGTCTACAGGAAAAGATAAAAAAATATCAGTTGTAAGTAAAAAGTGCTGCAGATGTCTTTGATAGGACATCTGCAGTTCTTTTTTTGTTTTCAAAAGAGCCAGATATAGAAATAATTAGAAAAGAAAGTAGTTATTAAATGTGATTTCCCTAATTTTTCCACATTTTCTTGGGAAGAGAGTGTTATGCTGTACGGAAAATGGGACTTCAAATTAGTTAGACTAAAGAAAACCAAGAAATTAGTTATTGTTTGTATATGTTAGTGGAGGAATAATATAGGGTCATTGGTGAAATCAAGGAAATTGCTGAACAAGATATTCTATTATAATTGATGGAGAGATGTGTGCATGAGGAATGAATTTGAATAAGTAGAAGACGATAGATTTGATCCAAATGGAAATGGCTGTTATGGAGAATATAAGGCATATAGACAAAAGTATGATGATGAAGAATATTCTTCAGGAGATAAAAAGAGTGACAGGAAAAAATAAAGTTTTAGACAAAGTTACTCAATAGAAAGCCTTCGAGTATGTGGTTCGATATCTCGGAGGTTTTCTGTTTTTCTTGAATGAATGTTGGTTCTATATATTGTCTTGGTAAACTAAAGTTGATAGAATTATCTATATATATTGGTAAGATTAGTATTTTTTTCTAATCTGAACTTTAATTTGAAAATATTAAATTGAAATAAAATGTATAGCAGAAGAATTTATGGGGAACGTACAAGATGAAACGAAAGTACAAGATTACATTTAACTCTCCGGTGGTATTAAGTTTTGTAATAATATGCTTTATAGCGATGGTTGTAAATTATTTGACGCTTGGAGTCAGCAATCAGTTGTTGTTTATGACATATCATTCACCGCTTACGTCACCGATGACCTATGCAAGACTCGTGACACATGTATTTGGACACGCTGGATGGGAGCATTTTATTGGAAACATGATGTACATATTACTGTTAGGTCCGCTTTTAGAGGAAAAATATGGCTCTAAAAGGATTCTGCAGGTGATTATGATTACAGCACTTGTTACAGGATTAATAAATTACATGCTCTTTTGGGATATTGCATTATGCGGTGCGAGCGGAGTATGCTTTGCATTTATTCTGTTATCTTCATTTACGTCTTTCAAAGAAGGAGAGATTCCTTTAACGGTTGTTCTTGTTGCAATTATTTTCTTAGGACAGCAAATTTATGAGGGTATCGTATTGAAAGATGATATTTCGAATATGGCACATGTTTTAGGTGGAATTGTAGGCGGGATTATAGGATTTCATCTGAATAAAAAGTATTAAAACTGAAGTTTTAAATAATTGATTAGAGAAAGGCGAGTGGCGATAACAATGAAGAGTATCTCTATTGATTTTAAAAATAAAATAATCTGTATCATGTCAGAAAGACAGCAAGGGACAGAGCATGCGGATGAAAGCGTTAAAAAGATTAAATTTAACAGCTTTATCCCAGAGGAATATCGAGAAAAGGATTCTTTTACATGGAACTTCGAAGATAATACATTTGCAGTAAATCGTAAATATGAGTTAAAACCTGGATGTATTATGATTGAAGATAACTTTGTGCCAGAAGTAATTGTTACGATGCCTGGACTTGGCGAAAGATACGAGGAGTTTATAGCAATTATGGGTTTTGAAGAATTTGAAACGATAGATATCATGGATGATTTAATTAAATCCTTATTGGAATTTTAACGATGGATGTTATTTAATAGAAGGAAAGGGACAGCATGGCTCAAAGAACAGTATGTCTTTATAATGACAAGTATATTGGAATTGAATCGATATACACCATAAGAAATGGACAAAAGATTAATATTGAGGGTAGAATTGAACGTTTACGAAAACTTGGTAGAGATAATTTATTATTTTGTCCATGTGGCTGCGGTTCTAATCTGATACTTGTTGCTGGCTATAGAAATCTTAGAGAGCAGCATTTTCGCATTAAGAGTGGGACAGAGAACATTAGGTGTACTGCAGTGTCAGAGCATCGCCTGGGGATTGAGTCTAAAATATTGCTAAAGCTATGGCTTGATGATAATTACCCGAATTGCAATATAGAGTCACGAATACCGTTATCATTTTTATGTGCGGGGACATCCAAACATGAATTAAGCTTTTATAATTTTACCAACAGTGTAGGAGTATGCTACTGGTATAATAGGGCGAATATTACTTCTGAAAAAATAGATGCGATAGAATCAGTTGAAAATATCCGTAAAGTGATTTACATAGCGGACATTCAAAATGTGAGCGAGAATTATCAGTATCCGGAATATATGAAGAAAATACAGGACAAACAAGGGTACTTGTTGTATTTAGATATTGATGATGTCGATACGGATGACTTCAATTATGAGCAGGCACATTTATATGTCAATTTGATATTTAAACATGTAATCGACAAAACATGGCATGAAGTTGCTGTAGTCTCAGATAAATTATCGGAATTTAGGTTAAATAGTTCTGGAGAAATTTTCTATCATGACACACAAATTGATGAGCTTGTAAGCAAAAGCAAGTCCGATTTCTTGGTAAGATGTGAGAAACAAAGACAGGAACGTAAAAGACTAGAAAACGAAGCCAAAGAACGGGAACGTTTGCGTATAGAAAGTCTTTCACGTTTAGAGCAAGAGCGAGAACTGAAAAAACAAAGAGAAGAGGAGCAAAGGCTTCTTGACGAACAGAACTATAAAAAAGAAATCGAAGAAATCAAATCCATGGATTTCTCACAGCAAAAGCAATCGATTGTAGATAGTCGAGGGCACAAGTGGTACCGCTGTAAATATTGTGGAAAGATCGGCAGAGCATCTGACTTCTATACATATGGTGGAAAGAACTCTCTGAATTTGGGTATCTGCTATAATGAGGCGTGTATGGCAAAAAGAAGAATCGAAATAGATGAAATTATGAGTCATACTGGTCAAAGGAAAGTAGAGCAAAAGGAGAATTGTCCATGGTGTGGGTCAAAGCTTGTGAGAAGAAAAGGGGCCTATGGCGATTTTTTTGGGTGTAGCGGTTTTCCAGCATGCAGATATAACAGAAGCATCACCTGATATGGTATCTAGGCGAGGAAATGCGCAAGAAAATTGTGAATGAGGTAGTAGTTGTGAAAGAACGAACAGAACTAAGCATGCAATTATATCGGATGTTAAAAGATCGAGGTTATCATGAACACTTATGCGAGTTGATTTCCAGAAATCTGAACACGGATTTTACTGCAGCTCGTATGATTGGATATTTGTCACATTATTCAACTTTGCCGGAAGTAGAAATTGTAGATGAAATGCTTGCAATATTAAGTGACAGAGATGCAATTATGAAGAAAAAGGAATCTGAACATGCGCAGGCGAAAATTAACGAAATATATCGTTTTGGATTGGATATAGAATAATATGAGTATATAATTGCAAAAAACAAATTACTACGAATCTTACATATGCTATAATAGAATAGTAATTATTATAGATATGCCAATAAATAGGTTGGTCGTATATTAGGATAGGAGGTAGCAGGTATGATACATGAGGTAAAGTTTTCTTCTTACAATCAGAGAGATGAAGTGTATGGATGGATTTATGTTCCGGCAGCAAAAATCAGAGGCGTTGTTCAACTGGTTCATGGATTTGGTGAGCATTCCAGAAGATATCTTCATATGATTTGCAAATTCATGGATGCTGGTTTCGTTGTAGCCGCAGATGACCATGTTGGACACGGAAAAACAGCCTTGGAAAATGATACATGGGGCAATTGGGGCTCTAAAGGTTGTCAGACAATGATGGAAGATGAACATATTTTAAAACAGCTTGTTCAGGAAAAATATCCTGATGTACCATACTTTATGTTCGGTCACAGCATGGGTTCCATTATTTGCCGTCAGTTCCTTGCAAAATACGGGGATGAGTTGGCTGGAGCAATCATTTGTGGTACAGTTGGACCGGATGCGATTCCATGCAAAAAAACAATTGAACTCTTAAAACCATTGGTTGAAGCTGGAAAAGGTGCAGAAGCAGATCCTAATTTACTGGCTGGAGCAATGGGCGGATTATTTGCGCGCATTGAAGAAGGTGTGAAGATTGGCAATGAGTGGATTTGTCATGACCCATATGTGCAGATCGACCATGCCACAGATCCGTTTGATGCATTTACAAAACCAACGTCTAACGAAGCGCTGCTTCAGTTTGTGGAAATGATTGATGAAGTAAATACTCCGGAATGGGCTGAAAAAGTGCCAAACATTCCTCTTTATAATGTTGCAGGTGCTGAAGATCCATGCGGTTCTTATGGTGAAGGTGTGAAACTTGTTACAAAATGGTTGGAAGATACAGGTCACGATGTGACAACGGTGTTATATGAAGGCTACAGACATGAAATCCATAATTATGCGGACTTAAAAGATGAAATGGAAGCAGGTCTTGTGACGTTCTTAAACGGAATCCTGAAGTGATGAAAAAGGAAAAACATTGAAGATAAAGAAAAATTGATTGAAATCTGATTTGATAAAAAAAAAAGAGGATCATCAAAGTTTAGTGGGGTTTCACCAAGTTTAGGGTGGTCTGTCGTGAGGGTCTCGCTGAAATTTATGCCAAGTTTAGTAGGGGCAGTCAGTGGGGTCTGAGCAAAAAACAATTAAATTAACAAAAAATATGTGCCGGTGGTTCAGTTTGGACCACCGGCATTGTAATGCAATGAAATATTTAATCTTCGATATCATAATAAGTGACGGGATTGTAACCTGAAGAACCATTGATGACAGGATTATCACGAGTTGCGTATAAAAACCGTGTGCGAAAATGTTCAAAGTTTCGATAACCACGGCCTAGACGTTTTAAATCTTTGACTTTTCTGTTTAACGATTCGATAGGACCATTTGAGAGTCTGCTGGAGTATATTTTTCCAGAACCGTGCTTTTCAACCATTACGAACGAATTAATGATGTAATCATGGTTTCTGATCAGCAAATCTGCAAAGTCATAAAAAGTAGGATTGCCACAATGAAGGTAATAATCAATCAGTCTATCGAGTTCTATTCGGGCATCCATGGGTTTTCCTGCATTTCGAGTGTTGAATGAAATGTACATTTCTTTTAAATCTCGTAGTTCTCGTAAAGTTGGATCTATCATGAAAAGGGAATCCTCGTAATCATAGGTGTTCATCATACAATGTAGTCGAGTGTCCATACGCAGATCGGAATGATAAATAATTGTTGATTGATTTGCCAGGATTAGCCAACGGTATTTTTGTAATAGATAGACTTCACGAGAAGGGGGAATGTAAGTGTTTTCTGTAAGGATTCCTCCGTTTGTAATGTAAGTTTCTCTATCGCGATGTTTAAAATTTTTGATCAGATTTCGGATATACATATCAAGTTTGTGTATTATCCATTGAATTACATGAAATGAATCAACAACAGAAACTGCATTGGGGAAATATTTCCCAACCCACTGGATATAAGGATTATACATATCTGAAATGAGATATTTTACATTTGCTCTTTCAGAAAGAGGTATATTCATGAAATAAGGTTCAGTTGAGTTTGTTCTTCGGCTGCTGAGCAAGTCAATGGGATTACCTGTATAAAAATCTTGAATAACAAGGGCGTATTTACAGTGCTCATCGAGTTCTAAGAAGACCTCATCAATGGAGATAATATCGGTAAGAGGTAATCTATCCATTTTTACATATCGATCAAACGTATCTAAAACATAAGTATCAGATACGTTGAATTTATCAGCAATACTGGAAGCAGAAACAGATAGGCCACGAAAAGATTGTATAATGAGCATGTCAGTCGCATTTGTATTGCGGCGTCGTTTATTAACGAAGTTGAAGGTTTCATTAGTTGTGTAAGCGCATTGAAGATTTGTACAACGCCAACGGCGTTGCTTGAGCTTCAGCACAAGTTCATAAGTATCCTGTAACACAGGATGATTAATTGTTCTGGTTTTTAACCCACGAGAATGCATCTTAAATCCACAAATAGGACAGAAGTGTGTTTCGGGACGAGTTTCTAAAGTTAGGATCTTTTGGGTACCAGAAATAGAGATGTCCGAAATAAAAATATCGGCATCTTCCAAGTCTAGTAATTCTGTGATACTATTCATTTGTCTCATTTCTTGGTTGATTTCATTGCAGATATATCATAGAAAAAGAGACAACAAAGGGCAAGAAAACATCGAAAAGATGAATTCTTGCCCTTATTTTAATTGTAAATGTAGACCCTGCTAACAAACCCTACCGACAGACCACACTAAACTTGGTGAAACCCCACT
>ERZ1032130.244-NODE-244-length-15407-cov-13.741206_pt1 | contig 15407 bp, 14 predicted proteins | sample MGYA00517879_ERZ1032130 | MGnify/ENA primary metagenome ERZ1032130 (study PRJEB33719, sample SAMN04262597) | wastewater metagenome | biome: rural village; feature: animal feces; material: feces | host: Bos taurus | place: El Salvador | collected 2012-01-31 ...
TCGTTGCCGTTGATGTAGCCGTCGATGACGTTGTCGCGGCCGGGACGGCCCAGGTCGGGACGGAAGGGCAGGTTCAGAGTCTTGGGATGCTGACGCAGGAACCAGGTGTCAGCCTTGCCGCCAGCCAGACGGACACAGTGGACGCGGCTCTGCTGACCGGCACCGACACCGATGGCCTGACCGTCATAAGCAAAGCAGACGGAGTTGGACTGGGTGTACTTCAGGGTGATCAGAGAAACGATCAGGTCGATCTTGGCCTGCTCGGGCAGTTCCTTGGTAGCGGTAACTACGTTCTCCAGCAGATGCTCGCCGATCTTGAAATTGTTGCGGCCCTGCTCGAAGGTGATGCCGAAAATCTGCTTGCGCTCCTGAGGGGCGGGAACGTAGTTGGGATCGATGGCGACTACATTGTAGGAACCCTTGCGCTTTGCCTTCAGAATAGCCAGAGCCTCCTCGGTGTAGCCGGGGGCGATAACGCCGTCGGAAACCTCGGGAGCGATGAGCTTTGCGGTCATCTCGTCGCAGACATCGGACAGAGCGACCCAGTCGCCGAAGGAGCACAGACGGTCAGTGCCGCGGGCACGGACGTAAGCGCAGGCCAGGGGATTCTCGTCCAGACCTTCCAGGTCTTCCACGAAGCAGGCCTTCTTCAGATCCAGGGGCAGGGGCTTGCCAACAGCGGCGGAGGTGGGGGAAACGTGCTTGAAGGAGGTAGCGCAGGCCATGCCGGTGGCTTCCTTCAACTCCTTGACCAGCTGCCAGGAGTTCAGGGCATCCATAAAGTTGATGTAGCCGGGACGGCCGTTCAGAATGGTGATGGGCAGCTCGCTGCCGTCATGCATATACAGGGAAGCAGGCTTCTGGTTGGGATTGCAGCCATACTTCAGCTCAAAGTTGGTCATTTTTCTATATTCCTCCAAAGGTTATTTCAAAAAGAGTCCTTGCCTCCCTCTCTGAGGGAGGTGGACCGGCGTAAGCCGGGACGGAGGGAGTGTGCTTCTTGCCGTGGGGCACTCCCCCAGTCACCTTCGGTGCCAGCCCCCTCAGAGAGGGGGCCAAGGTTTTTTAGCAATGCTTATTGATGATGCGCTGCTCTACTTCGCGGGTAGCGATGTCGGTGTAGCGGACGAACAGGGAGATCTTGTTGTTCTCGTTCAGGTTGGGCCACAGCTCCTCGGTGAAGGCATCGATGTCAGCGGGGATGGTGACCCGCTCGGGCTCACCCTGGAAGGTGGGGATCACGGGATTGCCGTCGCAGACATAGGTGTGCAGGAAGTGGCCCAGACCGGCGATGGCGGGGTACTCCCAGAAGAAACGGGCGCAGGCAGAGCCTTCGGCATCAGCGGCCTTCAGGATGGACATCTTGTAGGAGCCGTCGTTTGCCTGGATACCGGAGATTCTGGGGGTCCAGTTGGGGCCGTCGTCCTCGAACTGACGAGTCCGCAGGGCGGCTTCCCAGCTTTCGCCACGGGCAGCGAACTCCCAGATGGTGTCGGTCTGGTCACCGTTGGTGACGATCAGGCCGTTACCCAGTTCCCGGACGGGATGGTAGATGATCAGATGGGGGTCCTTCATCAGAGCGGGATCGTGAGCCTCGGTACGGATGCCGTCCTTCTCCTTGATGAAGACGCGGTTGCGGGAGTTGACGGAGCGGCCCATGATGAAGTAGGCGGCGACGGCCTTCCTGCCGTCGGGAGTCATGCCCAGCACGATGCCGCGGCCGGGATAGGTGTTGCCATCCAGACGCTCAGCCATGGTCTTGGTTTCGTAGACGTTCATTGGTATATCCTCCAGTTAAGCTGTCATTGCGAGGAGGGCGATGCCCGACGTGGCAATCTCCCGGACATACCGGAAAATTGGAGGGGATTGCCACGCCAGTGTGCGCACTGGCTCGCAATGACATTCGTTTCTTATTTTACTTGATGATGACAGTGCGTCCTTCCACGGTGATCCGGTCCTGGCAGAACAGGGCCACGGCTTCGGGAAGGATCTTCCACTCAGCCTGCTCCATGATCCGCTTCTGCAGGACTTCGGGAGTATCGTCGTGACGGACTTCTACTGCCTTCTGGGCAATGATGGGACCGCCATCGCACTGGGCGCTGACGAAATGGACCGTTGCGCCGGAGAGCTTCACGCCGTATTCCAGCGCCTTCTCGTGGACATGGAGGCCGTAATAGCCTTCGCCGCAGAAGGAGGGAATCAGGGCGGGATGGACGTTCATAATGGCGTTGGGATAGGTTTCCACCAGTTCCTCGGTGAAGATGACCATGCAGCCGGCCAGTACCACCAGATCGATGGACAGATCCTTCAGCTGCTCCACCATAGCCACGGTAAAGGCCCGGTTGGAAGAATACTCCTTCCGGGGCACCACGAAGCCGGGGATGCCGGCCTTGGCAGCCCGCTCCAGTGCGTAAGCACCGGCCTTGGTGGAGATGACGGCTGCGATCTCACCGCCGCCCAGTTCACCGCGCTGCTGCGCATCGATGAGGGCCTGCAGGTTGGTGCCGCCGCCGGAGACCAGAACAGCAATTCTCTTTGCCATTACAGGATCACCTTTTCGGTATCATGGGCAATGATCTCGCCGATGACGTAAGCGTCCTCGCCATTTGCCTTCAGAATTTCCAGCGCGGTTTCCACTTCGGCAGCGGGAACCACGATGCTCATGCCAACGCCCATGTTGTAGGTGTTGAACATATCGCGCTCGGGGATGTTGCCCCAGGCAGCGATCTCGTTGAAGATGGGCAGGACCTTAATGGCAGCCTTGTCGATCTTGGCGCACAGGCCGTCGGGGATGGAACGGGGAATGTTCTCGTAGAAGCCGCCGCCGGTGATGTGGCTGATGCCCTTGACGTTGACCTTTTCCAGCAGAGCCAGAACGGGCTTGACGTAAATCTTGGTGGGAACCAGCAGGCTTTCTGCGATGGTCTTGCCGCCCAGGGACTCTCTGGGGATGTAGAGCTCGGGGTTATTGTTGTCAATGTCGAAGACCTTACGGCACAGGGAGAAGCCGTTGGAGTGGATACCGGTGGAGGGCAGGGCGATAACAACGTCGCCGGCTTCCATCTTGGTGTTGTCCAGGATCTTCTTCTTGTCCACGATGCCAACAGCGAAGCCTGCCAGGTCATATTCCTCCACAGGCATCATGCCGGGGTGCTCGGCAGTTTCGCCGCCAATGAGGGCAGCACCGGACTGGACACAGCCTTCAGCCACACCGCCGACGATCTCCGCGATCTTCTCGGGGATGTTCTTGCCACAGGCGATGTAGTCCAGGAAGAACAGGGGCTTTGCGCCCACGCAGATGATATCGTTGACGCACATGGCAACAGCATCGATGCCGATGGTGTCGTGCTTGTCCATCAGGATAGCCAGCTTGACCTTGGTGCCGCAGCCGTCGGTGCCGGAGACCAGAACGGGCTCTTCCATGCCGGCGACAGGCAGGCCGAAGCAGCCGCCGAAACCGCCCACATCATCCAGGCAGCCTTCGTTGCGGGTGCGGGCAACATGCTTCTTCATCAGCTCCACAGCACGGTAGCCGGCGGTGATGTCCACGCCTGCAGCCGCATAGCTGGCGGAGTAGGAATTCTTGTGATCCATGATTATGTAGCTCCTTTTCAGAAGTTATTTATACTGTCATTGCGAGGCGCGAAGCGACGCGGCAATCCCCTGAATCGAAGGAGATTGCCACACCAGTGTGCGCACTGGCTCGCAATGACACGCTAATGTTTATTCTTCGCCGGTCCAGCAGTAGGTGCAGACCTTGTCCCGGTCCAGACCGATGGCTTCCAGCAGGCCGTCCAGAGTCTGATAGCCCAGAGAGTCAAAGCCCATTTCTTCACAGATGGACTTCAGCAGGCACTGACCGCGCTCGGTCTTGGCATCGGCGTATTCCGCCAGATGCTGCTGTCCGACGTTGCCCTCCAGATTCTGGATGGTCTTGCGGGTCAGCAGCTCCATATCGGAATTGCTCCGGGAGAAATTCAGGAACTTGCAGCTGTACATAATGGGGGGACAGGCAGAGCGCATATGCACTTCCTTGGCACCGGACTTGTACAGGAAATCCACCGTTTCCCGCAGCTGGGTGCCCCGGACGATGGAGTCGTCCACCAGCAGCAGCTTCTTGCCCTCGATGAGCTCGGGGACGGGGATCTGCTTCATTTCTGCGATGAGGTTGCGCATTTCCTGGTTGCTGGGGGTAAAGGAACGGGCCCAGGTGGGAGTATACTTGACGAAAGGCCGGGCAAAGGGCTTGTGAGAGTAGTTGGCATAGCCGATGGCGTGGGGCAGACCGGAATCAGGCACGCCTGCGATGTAGTCTACATCGGGCATGATACCCTGCTTCTCTTCTTCCCGGGCCATGATCTCACCGTTGTGGCAGCGCATGACTTCCACATTCACACCCTCATAGTTGGAGTTGGGGTAGCCATAGTAGCTCCACAGGAAGGCGCAGATTTTCATCTTGTCGCCGGGAGCAGCCAGCTGAGTAAAGCCGTCGGCAGTGATCTTCACGATCTCGCCGGGACCCAGGTTGTAAACAGGGCTGTAGCCCAGCTTCTGGCAGGCGAAGGACTCCATGGATACGCAGCAGCCTTCTTCATTCTGTCCGATGACAATGGGCAGACGGCCCAGCTTATCGCGGGCGGCGATAATGCCGCTGTCAGTCAGCAGCAGGATGGTGCAGGTGCCCTCAATCAGGTTTTGTGCGTACTTGATTCCCTCCACCAGATCGCCGCAGCGGTTGATCAGAGCAGCGATCAGTTCGGAATCATTGACCTTGCCGGAGGACATAGCCATGAAGTAATGGCCGGGAGCGGCGAAGGTCTCCTCCACGATCTTTTCCGCGTTGTTAATGATGCCTACATTGGCGATGGCGAACATACCCAGATGGCTGCGGACCAGCAGGGGCTGGGGGTCCGTATCGGAAATGCAGCCGATGCCGGCAGTGCCGTCCATTGTGGCAAGATCACCTTCAAATTTGGTGCGGAAAGGGGTGTTGGAAATGTTATGGATCTGACGGTCAAATCCTTTGACTTCGTCATAAAAGGCCAGACCGCCCCGCTTGGTGCCCAGGTGGGAGTGGTAGTCTGTGCCGAAGAAAACGTCGTATTTGCAGTTTTTACGGGAAATCGCCCCGAAGAAACCACCCATAAAAGGTATCCTCCTTGATAGTGGATCGGAAGCCTCAGCTTGCCTCCCTCTCAGAGGGAGGTGGCAAAAATCTTTGATTTTTGACGGAGGGAGTATCCTGTCTTAAGGAGTACACTCCCCCAGTCACGGCTTACGCCGTGCCAGCCCCCTCAAAGAGGGGGCCAAGGTTGGAAAGCTTTCAAACTTAAGCGAAGAACAGGCCGTTCAGGGTCATGGGATCGATGTACTTGCCGTCCTTGTAGACGCGCATGTTGCCGGAAGCAACCTCGTCGATCAGCATGACGTTGCCCTGGGGATCGTAGCCGAACTCAAACTTGATGTCGTACAGCTCCATGCCCTTCTCAGCCAGATCGTCAGCAACGATCTTGGTGATAGCCTGGGTCTGAGCCTTCAGGGACTCATACTGCTCGGCGGTCATGACACCCAGATCCACCAGGCCGTCCTTGGTGACCAGGGGATCGCCCAGAGCGTCGTTTTTGAAGGTGGTCTCTACGTAGTAGGGCAGGTCCTGGCCCTCGGTGCAGTACTGGTTATAGCGGCGGAAGAAGGAGCCGACGGCCTTGCGGCGGCAGATGACTTCCAGACCCTTGCCGAAGACCTTTGCGGGCAGAACTTCCATGGTGGTGTTAGCCAGGTCAGCGGAAACGAAGTGGGTGCGGATGCCGGCGGCATTGATCTTCTCGAAGTAGTAGATGGACATACGCAGGTTCACGTCGCCCACGCCCTCGATGGTCAGGCCGACGCTGTTCTCGCCGGGATCGAACACGCCGTCCTTGCCGGTGCAGTCGTCCTTGAACAGCAGCAGGCAGTTGCCATTGGGCAGTGCGTAAACATTCTTGGTCTTACCAGTGTACAGCAGCTTCAGGTTTTCCATAATTAAATTACCTCTTTCTGAAAATGTAGGTGTATGAATCAAAAAATGAATGTAGGGGACGGCGTCCTCGACGTCCCGTGGGGTAACAGAGTTCCTTTGCGCCCGGCGCTGCAGCGAAATCGCGGCTGCTTCTGCCGGGGCGTCGAGGACGCCGCCCCCTACAAGGGATTACTTACTTATTCAGCTCGGCTTGCAATGCAGCGTCCTTTTCCAGCACCTTGGCGGCATCGCTCTTGCGCTTGGCATCCAGCTTGGCGGCCAGCTCAGCGTCTTCCACAGCCAGGATCTGGGCGGACAACAAAGCGGCATTGACACCTCCGTTAATGGCCACGGTAGCAACAGGAATGCCGGAGGGCATCATGACCGTGGAAAGGAGGGCATCCATGCCGTCGAGACAGGTAGACTTGCAGGGAATGCCGATGACAGGCAGGGTGGTGTTGGCAGCGATGGCACCGGCCAGGTGTGCGGCCATGCCGGCAGCGGCGATCATAACGCCAAAGCCGTTGCTGCGGGCGTTCAGTGCGAAATCCCGTGCTTCCTCGGGGGTACGGTGTGCGGAGAAGACGTGGCACTCAAAGGGAATGCCCAGAGAGGACAGGGTGTCCATGGTCTTGCGCAGGATCGGAAGATCGCTGTCGCTGCCCATGACGATACCAACTTTTTTCATGCGTTACCTCCTGATAAAAATACAGATAAATACAAACAAAAAATGAGCGCACTCGTCCCAAACAAAGGAAAAGTGTGCCCAGACGGTCGGCTATTAGTGCCCTTACTCCGTGTGGTGCTCCACTGATCCGTCAGTCATAAGGGACGTGAAAAATTACAAAAAGATTATACCATGATGGGGAAAAAGAATCAAGAAAGCAGATAACCAATTCTTGCCGAATTTTAAAACGTTTCCATGTGAAAGTTGACAAATCTGTAAGAAACAGTGTTTTTTTCCTGCAAAGAAACAGGCGGTTCCGATAACCGCCCCAACATAATCAGCATATCACAGCTGCTTCGGAAAGTCAATAGGAAAACGAGCAAAATGACGGAAATCTGCACAATGTAAAAATGAAAACTGTAGATTTTATACAATATCCCGACTTGCTTTTTCTGAAAAATCTGCTATGATAATCATACAAAGAGGTGATACCAATGATCTCTTAACAAAAGGCTTCTAACCATAACTGGAAGCCAAACAGACATATTTTCCTTAATTTCTTCCGTTCATATATTATTTTGAACAAAACAAAAATCAATACCGGAAGTGATTCAATTTTTGTCAGCGGAAAGTATGCCTGATTCTAAGAAAGAGAGGTTAACCAATGATGTTAGATACCAAAAATTCAATGAAGTGACCCTTGACTGATTCAGCAAACGAAACAGTCAAGGGTCACTTCATTTTCAGTTGACAGTTGACAATGGATAATGAACAGTTATAATGAATAAAAATTGTCCGCTGTCCACTGTCAATTGAGGGTTCCTTATGTCGATTAACATACAAAAACAAACCGGCCTCACCGGCAATCAGCTGAAGATCCTTGCAATGATCGCCATGACCTGCGACCATGTGGGGCTGCAGCTGTTCCCGCAGGCGGTATGGCTGCGCTGGATCGGCCGTCTGGCCCTGCCCATTTACGCCTACATGATCGCAGAGGGCTGCCGCCATACCCGTAACCGAAAGCGCTACCTGCTGCGCCTTGTTTCCATGGCGGCGCTGTGTCAGGCGGTGTACTTCTTCGCCATGGGGTCGCTGTACCAGTGTATCTTAGTGACCTTTTCTCTGTCAGTGGCCTTGATCTGGCTGGCGGAACTGTCGGAAAACGGCAGACCCTGGCTGCTGCTTGGCGGTATGGCAGGCGTGTTTTTCCTCTGTATGGTCCTGCCGGATCTGTGGAAGGGCACGGATTTTACCATCGATTATGGCCTCAGCGGTGTGCTGCTGCCCCTGTTCATCTATTTCGGCGGAACGAGGGGAATGCTGGCGGGTATGGTCATTCTGGCCCTGAACTATGGCGGAAACCAGTGGCTGTCTTTTGCTGCGGTACCGCTGCTGCTCCTTTACAATGGACAACGGGGTACTGCCAATATCGGCAAGCTGTTCTACTGGTACTACCCGCTGCATCTGGCGGTCATTTACGGCCTTAGTCTGATCATTTGAGGAATATTGTAGGGCGGGCATATATGCCAATGTCATTCTGTTAACAGGATTGAAGGGTGCGGATATATCCGCAGCGGGCAGTTTCGATCATTGGGCGTTTGGTTTATACGCTCAGTTTTCGGAGGTTCCCGGTTGAGATATATCTCAACCCTGCATCGGGCTTTTTAACGTAATGACGTTGGCATATATGCCCGCCCTGCGTTTTTATTTCCTTAGTCGAAAGCAAATCCAAAATAGGCTGGGACCACAGCATCCTCCTGCAGGGGATACAGCATAGCAAAGGGCGTTTCCGTACCCGGGGTGCGGAAATGTCCTTTTTTGCATTCCAGGGCCTTCACAATCCCCGGTGCGGCGGAAGCATCTCCCAGCAGCTCCATGCCGTGGAGGGTATCGCCATCGGTGTAAGCCGCCAGCAGAAAACCTTCCCCGGTGTAAAACTGAGCCTGCTGAGAAAGAAAACGGAGGTTTTCCTTCTCCTGCACCACACTGTTTCCCGGGAGAAATTCCCGCCGCAAAGCGGCATATTCCTCCGGCCCAATGGCACGAATGGGAAGCGCCGTTTCTCCGGCACCGCAGGAAAATTCTGATAGGGTGGTGGCATCCCGGTAGCCCAGCTTCCGGTACATCTCCCGCAAACCTTCCCCGGCAGGCACCAGCAGCACGGCGGTATAGCCTTCTTTTTGCAAACAGGCGTGGGTATCTGCCAACAGCCTGGGGCACAGCCCCCGGCCCCGGTGGTCCGGGTGGGTCAGGACGGCGTAGACATAGGCTTGTTTTTGTTCGCCGCATTGGCAGTCAAACCAGCAAAGGGAAGCGGTGATCTGCCCGTTTTCCACGATACAGCGACACCGATCGGCAGAAAATCCGTATTCCAGAAACAGCTCCCAGAAGCCGTCATAGTCTCCGAAAATCCGTTTCCAAAGCCCGAGAAGTTCCGGCAGCTGGTGCGCGGAGGGATACTCAAAGGTCATACAGATCCTCCGACAACGTTGCCTGATATTTTTCAATCAGGTGGTGGGGATTGTAGCTGAGCTTGGCTTTGCGCAGGCCTTCCAGCCCCATGTCATCCTCCCGGTCCAGATAGGCGGCATCGGGGTGTTTCAGCCGCAGATACCGGGCAAATTCCTGATTGACGGCGGTATAGGCACCGTCCACATCTTCCCGGGCTTTTTCAAAGTGGATGTCGAAGGTATCCGGTGCCATCCGGCTGCCCATGGTAACGGCGAGGACTTCACCGCCATCCATCAGCAGGATGCCCTCCATGCCCAGAGGGGCGTAATTCCGGCAGGCACGGGCCAGTGCCAGATTTTCCAGCATGTAGTCGCCTTCCGGGTCTTCTCTCATGCGCTTGCGGTACCAGTCGTTGATCATATGCTGGGCAAGGGGCATATTGCACACCGTCAGAGGCACCACCTCGTAATTGGGGTGATCTGCACGGAACCGGTTGACATGGTTCCGTTTTTTCTGGAATTTCCTGCCCTTCAGGTCCGCCAGATCGTCCACAGCATAGACATAGTCAAAGCCGTCCCGGCTGGAACGGATCATAAACTGATCCGGGAACCATTCCTCCAGTTCTGCCTTATCTGCCTCAGTCAGACCGGTGAGACGGCAGGGAATGCCACGCTCCCTGGCATCCAGCAAAATCTCCTCCAGCACTGCACGGCGGTCGCCGTTTCCGATAGGGTAGGGGTAGACGCTCCGGCCATAGTAATGGGAGAAAAAGGCCACGCAGCCGTGTAAAAAGGCCACCTGCTGCCGTCCCCACAGAAAGAGGTTGGCAAAAGAATACTCACAGCCCCGGGGTGGGCAGTCGAAGAGAATCTGCTCATATTCCTCTTTCTGAGAAAAGGTCAATCTCTGAAAATCGATCATAAAATCACATCCTTTGGTAACGGTATCATACCATAGTCTGTCCCAAAATACAACCGGTCACCCGGACAGGCTTTGTCATTTGCAGGAAATTGCCGCGCCAGTGTGTACACTGGCGCGGCAATGGCATGTATATCAATTCACACTTTCAAAAAGCCGCACATCCAGCTTTCGCTTTTTCATGGCCCAGTACAGGGTGGTGCCAAGGGTCAGAAGAACGGCCAGCTCTCCGATGGCCACATAGAGCGCGTTCATCCAGAAGCCGCCGCCGATGTAGACTGCCAGTTCCCAGCCGACCAGGAGGGCATTGAACAGGGCGGGCATCATCAGGCCCAAAAGGGGAATGCCCTTTACCGTAACATTCCGGCTCCACCACATGCATTTTGCGGCAAAGTAGCTTGCCAGAGTGCCCACCACAAAATCCAGGGGCAGGGCGGCAGCAAAGGTCAGATTGAAAATCAGACATCCAATGCTCAGACCCATGGCAGCGGCAGGGGTGAAGAAGGCCAGAACGCACAGGGCCTCCGACAGCCGGAACTGGATGGCGAAGGATGTGCTGTTGGGCAGCAGAATATTCTGGAAATGGGTCAGTACAGCGTACAGTGCGGCAATGATGGCTGCATGGACAAGGTGGCGGGTGTATTTTTTCATAAAAAGTCCTCCTAAAAGAAAAAATGGGTGCAGTCCGCACCCATACAAAACAAAAAATGAGCGCGAAGCGCCCATCCGATTCCCTAGTTTTGTTTACCGACAGGATGGTTACGAACTGTCTTATGTGGTTGTGGGGATAGTATACACCATTTGCGCAGAAATGTCAAATCTGTTTTTAGTGCGAAAAAACGCATGTCATTGCGAGGAGGGCGAAGCCCGACGTGGCAATCCCCGTCCCAATATCCGGGCAGAACAGGGAAGGACAGCTGCCGGGAATTTGTAGGGGATTGCCACGCCAGTGTGCGCACTGGCCCGCAATGACATGATTTTGGGACACGCTGAAAGGCCCCCATTCGGGGGCCTTCGGTTGTTATGCCAGATAAATTGCCTTGCAGGCCAGCATGGTCATGTAGCAGTCCAGCTTGGAGACCAGCTCCCAGGGAGCGTGCATGTTCAGCACGGGGACGCCGGCATCCACGGTGACGATGTTGCGGTTTGCCATATAGGCAGCCACAGTGCCGCCGCCGCCCTGGTCTACCTTGCCCAGGGTTGCGATCTGCCAGAGAACGTTGGCGTTGTCCAGGGTGGTGCGGACATGGCCCATGGCCTCAGCGGAAGCGTCGGAAGCGCCGCCCTTGCCCCGGGAACCGGTGTACTTGCAGATGGCAACACCGTAATTCAGCCGGGAGTTGTTGCGCTTGTCGCAGGTTTCGGCGAAATTGGGGTCAAATGCGTTGGAAACGTCAGCGGACAGGCAGAAGGAAGCCGCGAAGCAGTCTGCCAGCTTGACGCCCTGGGCATCGCACAGACCGCCGATGAAATGCTCAAAGAACTGGCTCTGCATACCGGAAATGCCGATGGAGCCGATCTCCTCCTTGTCAGCCAGAATGCAGACAGCAGTCTTGGCAGGCACTTCCAGAGCGAACAGGGCTTCCAGCTCGGCGTAAGCACAGACCCGGTCATCATGGCCGTAGGCGGCAATGAGGCTGCGGTCCAGACCCACTTCCCGGCACTTGCCTGCGGGAACAATGGTCAGCTCAGCAGACAGGAAGTCGGCTTCGATGAGGCCATACTTTTCGTTCAGCCACTTGAGGATATTCAGCTTCACCAGATCAGCGCCCTCACCTTCAATGGGTTCGGTGCCCAGGATCACATTCAGCTGCTCGCCTTCGATGCCCTTGGCCAGAGGCTTCTGCATCTGATCGGCAGACAGGTGGATCAGCAGATCAGAGATCATCAGCACGGGATCGGTATCCTCTTCGCCGATGGTAACGGTGATCATAGAGCCGTCCTTGCGGTAAACGACGCCGTGGAGTGCCAGAGGCGTGGTGACCCACTGATACTTCTTGATGCCGCCGTAGTAATGGGTCTTGAAGTAAGCGATTTCAGAATCTTCGTACAGGGGATTGGGCTTCAGGTCCATCCGGGGAGAATCCACATGGGCGGCGCAGATATTGACACCCTTGGCCAGAGATTCCTGTCCAATCACAGCCAGAGCAATGGCCTTGTTGTGGTTATTGTAGTAGATCTTGTCGCCGGGCTTGGCATCCATGCCGGGGACAAAGGGCTTGAAGCCCAGCTTTTCCGCCTCGGCAACGGTCCAGGCAGTGGCTTCCCGTTCGGTCTTGCATACGTCCATGAAGGACATGTAGCGCTTGATGTAGGCATTCATATCCTCCCGCTGCTGGGCGGTGAGGGCGGCGTATCCGTTTTTGGGGGACATCATCAGGGATTCCCGCAGTTCTTCGGTGGTCATAGGTAGTTCTCTCCTTTTGCTCAAAGTAAAGAATCGGCGGGAGAAACCTCCCGCCGTCGGTTATTCTTTTATTATACCGAGATCCGACAAAAATGCAATACATTTATTGTGGAATTGCATCGATGTTCCATTGTTTTCCAGGATACAATCACACCGGTCCCGGAACCAGTCTTCATCATGCTGTGCAGCAATGCGGTTTTTTGCATATTCCTCGGAAATATTGTCCCGTTTCTGTAATCTTTGAACCCGTTCCGCAAAGGGCGCGGTGACAGCTACAGTGATATTGCAAAATTGAGAAAGATTTCCTTCAAAAAGAGCGATGGCATCAATGGCGGCCAGGGCGGGTTTTTCCGTATCGAGCCGGCGCTGAACCTCATGCCGCACGGCACCGTGGGTGATGCGGTTCAGGTCCTCCAGCGCGGAGGCATCGGAAAAAACGATCTGCCCCAAGACTTTTCGCTGCAAAGCTCCATTACGCACCGTGCCGGGAAAGCGGGCTTCAATGTCAGACAGCAGTTTTTTGTCCGTTTTCAGCAGGTCGTGGTAAATGGCATCGCAGTCCAGCACCAGTCCCCCCTGGTCCCGGATCACATTCAGCAACGTGGTTTTACCGCAGCCGGTGCCGCCGGTGATTCCGATGACAAGGCCCCTTTGCGCAAAGGGGGCTGTCAGCGAAGCTGACTGGGGGATTGTATTGTGCCGATACATTACAACCCCTCCGCCCCTTCGGGGCACCTCCCCTTACACAGGGGAGGCTCATATGACTCCGCGTCCACAATGTGGAAGGCAGCCGCCTTCTTCAGCCGGTTCTGCACCGCATAGGCCACACCGCCGCCCACAGGACACCGGGCATAGACCTGATGGATGGAAGGGTCATCCAGTTCCCGCAACGCGGCAAACAGACCGGCGGACAGGGTGTTCACATCGGCCTCCTGGCCGTAGGACAGGGGATTGCAGCCTTCGTACAGGGGCAGCTCTTCCTCAAAGCACAGTACCCGGTCGCCGGGCTCGAAATGGGCCCGGATATAGGCGGCAGCTTTTTCACGGGAACCGGAAACGATGACCACCGGCTCCGAGGGGGCATAGTGGCGGTACTTCATGCCGGGGGCCTTCACCACTTCATCCTTGCCGATCTGAGCGGTGACAGCCTTGTCCACCACCAGATCCCCCAGCACCTCCAGCAGCTGCTCGGGGGTAACACCGCCGGGACGCAGCAGCCGGGGCCGCTCCTCCGTCAGGTCCACGATGGTGGATTCCACACCTACCCGGCAGGCGCCGCCGTCCACCACAGCGGCGATCTTTCCGTCGTGGTCATGAAGGACATGCTCTGCGGTGGTGGTGGAGGGCTTGCCGGAAATATTGGCAGAGGGGGCCGCGATGGGCACACCGGACAGCCGGATGATCTCCCGGGTGACGGCATTGTCAGGGCAGCGGACAGCCACGGTGGACAGACCGCCGGTGGTGCGCTTGGGGACGATGTCCCGGGCAGGCAGCACAATGGTCAGAGGACCGGGCCAGAATTTTTCCGCCAGGTCATAGGCCTTCTGAGGGATATGATGGCAGAACAGCTCCATCTGCTCCGGGCCGGAAATGTGCAAAATCAAAGGATTGTCCTGGGGACGGCCCTTGGCGATAAAGATCTTGGCAACGGCATTTTCGTCCAGACCGTTGGCGCCGAGACCGTAAACAGTCTCCGTGGGAATGGCTACCAGCTCGCCGCTGCGGATCATTTCCGCGGCGAATTTTGGGGTTTCGGCATCCACGGAAGATAATAGTAATGTTTTCATAGTATTCGCCTCCTTGGGCGGAAATGCAGTTGACAATGGACAGTTGACAGTTATGGTGTTGCCTGCGGCAATGAATCTGAATCAATCGGCAAAGCCGATACCTTAACTGTAAATTGTCAACTGTCAACTCTAAAAAAGGAGCAGCTTTCGCTGCTCCTTTTTCGGAAACTTAAGCGGTGGGCTGGTTGGCTGCCTCAATGATCTTGACGAACTTCTCGGGAACCAGGGAAGCGCCGCCGATGAGGCCGCCATCGATGTCGGGCTGAGCCAGCAGCTCGAAAGCGTTCTTCTCGTTCATGGAGCCGCCGTACAGGATGGAGATAGCACGGGCGTTCTTGGAGGAGTACAGCTTGCGGACAACGCTGCGGATCATCTCGCAGACTTCCTCAGCCTGCTCGGGGGTAGCGGTCAGGCCGGTGCCGATGGCCCAGATGGGCTCGTAGGCGATGATGACCTTGCGGATCTTGTCTTCGGGAACGCCAGCCAGACCCAGCTTGATCTGCATGGTGATGTGCTCGGCAGTGATGCCGGCCTCACGCTGTGCCAGGGTCTCGCCGCAGCACATGATGGGGATCAGGCCTGCGTCCAGAGCAGCCAGGACCTTTGCATTGACATCCGCGTCGGTCTCACCGTACATCTCACGGCGCTCGGAGTGGCCGATGATGACGTACTTGCAGCCTGCGTCGGTCAGCATAGCGGTGGACAGCTCGCCGGTGTAGGCGCCGCTGGCCTTGGCGTTGCAGTTCTCAGCGCCGATGCCCACGCGGGTCTCACGCATGGCGCGGACAGCAGCGGGGATGCAGACGGCGGGAACACACAGAGCCACATCGCACCAGCGGCCCTTGGGCATGATGGCCTTCAGCTGGGTCATAAACTCCTTGGTCTCGGAGGGAGTCTTGTTCATCTTCCAGTTGCCGGCAATAACGGTCTTACGATACTTTCTATTCATTTTTTTCCTTTTCTCCTTTATTGCAACATCAGAAGCTGGGGTGAGCTTCGATGTGAATTGACAAAGTTATGTAGGGGAGGGTCAAAGACCCTCCCTGCGGACAATCTGTAAAAATTACTTATCCTGCAGGCAGGCGATGCCGGGCAGCTCCAGGCCTTCCAGGAACTCCAGGGAAGCGCCGCCGCCGGTGGAGATGTGGGTGATCTTGTCAGCAAAGCCCAGCTGCTCGC
>ERZ1032130.245-NODE-245-length-15343-cov-5.136578_pt1 | contig 15343 bp, 14 predicted proteins | sample MGYA00517879_ERZ1032130 | MGnify/ENA primary metagenome ERZ1032130 (study PRJEB33719, sample SAMN04262597) | wastewater metagenome | biome: rural village; feature: animal feces; material: feces | host: Bos taurus | place: El Salvador | collected 2012-01-31 ...
TTTTTGGCACTCTGCTGAGATTTCACCAGTCCCGATCCAAAGTATCTTCCATAACCTCTTTACACGTGAAATTCATCTCACAACTTCAGGAATGTTCTTTATTTCACGCAAAAGGACTTTTAATCCCATCGAAGACACTTTTAGCCCTTTCTTTATCTCAGCATTTACTGAACGTACATCGGCTTTAGCATGCACAGCACGATATATGAATTGAGTGTCGTAGAGAAACCGCTCAATAGTCGTTGTGAGGAAAATTTCACGACCATGACGATTAAACCCCTTCAAGCCCCCTTGCGTATCGACGAATGGCAGCCTGAACAGCATCTTGTTTACTAAATGTGATGCACGTGACAACACTCGGCGCATAATTGGCAGATTTTGCTGATATGACTCAGAACGTGTAGCAATTACCACATCAGCCCCATCATCAAGCGATTTCAGCACATTGGCTATAGATTGGAACGTATAAGGGAAATCATGGTCGATATTCATAGTGTAATCGCCAGTACAGAGTCTTACCGCCGAACGGAGCGCAAAGCCTTTACCTCGATTAACATCATAGCTGACGATGGTTACTCCAGGAATCTTCCGCTTGAGATACCCAACGGTCTCCGGCTCAAACCCCATCTCAGAGCCATCAGTTGCAATATACAGCGAAAAGTCATATTGTGGCAACAATTCTTGCAGCTGCAGGAAATTTTCCGCTACACCCTTCTCCCAATTGATATGAGGATTGTAGGCAGGCAATACAACATCTACTCTTTTTCTCGCTATATTTTCCATTTCAAATATTTTTTTGCATCAGCCATATGCTTATTTGACCATTGTTTATCAGTATTTCTCCACAAAAGTAGTGATAACATCGCAAATAACCACAAAAAACAGTACCAAAAACATCATATCTTTGCACGACTTGTTGCTTTTACTATCATTTTGCACTATCTTTGCCTATGCAACAGAAAGATACCTATAATGGATAAAACCATATCGTTTATTCGCCGATTTATCAAGTGGGAATCAATTCCCTATCTATTGATTATATGCCTAAGCCTATGCTACGCCATAGTGAGCTTCACTTTTCCGCTTATTGGAGATGACCTTGCTCATGCCTCATTCTATCACACAATCACCAAGCCCTACCCGTTTCTTCGTACGCTGTTCTCCATGTGGTTTAATGTGAATGGACGCATGGGTGATGCTTTAAGCTCAGTGTGGATGCCCTTAGTCCCACAGCCTTTCACGGCAGCACTTGTAGGGCTAAGCATAGCTACCCTATCGTATCTAATCATTAAGCTTGGCAATGTGCATCGTGGCGACTACACTATGCAAACCATAGTAATGGCTGTAATAGTGTTCACGCTGCCATGGTGGGACTCGATGCTTCTCTTTGCTTGCCAATTCAATTACATCTTGGCATCTGCGCTATCGCTTGTGGCATGCGCCATCATGCTCAACGAACGGCTATCCGAAAAATCTCTATACCTTCTCACTCCAATAGTGTTTCTTGCAGGTGGAATGCATGAAGCATCGGGATTACCCCTTAGTGCTGCCTTGGTATTCTATTTCTATATGAACCGCAAAACCATCATTCTCTCAAAAGCACGACGCATAATGCTTATTGCACTCTGCTTAGGAGCCTGTTTCACCCTTAGCTCTCCCGCCTCATGGGAAAGACTACTAATGAGCAAGACACCCGATGACCCTATGTGGCTCTTAGCTATAAAAAATTCATACTACGGCATCTTGATGGTGATTATTGTGGCTTTGCATTGTGCCAAACATCCGCAAAGATTCAAGCAAATGCTAAGCTCAAGAATCTGCGTATTCATCGTTGCTGCGCTTGGCTCGACATTCTTTTCTGTTGTTGGTGGAATAGTAGGGCGTCCCGGCTGGTTTTCACAGGTTTTATCCATAATTGTCATATTGATGCTTATAAACCAAAGCCGCCCTATGCGTCGCATGAAAGCAATCACAGCAGTTCTTGCCATGGCAATCATAGGCCATCTCGCCCTATTTACTGAGACACAGCTAAAAATTTCCAAAGAAATTGATGCCCTATATGCCGGCTACAACAACTCGACCGATGGAATTATATATCTCGATACACCTCATAGCGACAACACTTCAATTCTCGCCTTGGGGAAGAATTTCATCGTGTTTCCACCCAACGACACCTACTCCTTCAGTGTAATGCATCAATATCTTGCCCACTACACAAAACCTTTTCCAATTCTGCTTCCCGCCGAGGCTAAAGAGAAACTATCTCACAACATCAGCGGCGACATTGCCATAGGCGACTTCATCATCTCGCGCAATGAGCCTGAAGGCGACAACGTATATCACTTTAAGCCCTACGAACGAGTGCCTGATTATCGCATCATTGAACTGCCACACAGCAATAAATTGCTGATTGCGCAGCCATTTGAGTGCCATGGGCAAAAATTGTGGTGCATACGCCCTACGGTTTACGTTTGGGGCGGTAGAATACCTTACAAGAAATAACCGTGGCTATTTGCGGTGGGTGATGATGTAGCGCACGCCGAAGTTTACGGCAATGTTGTTGCCGATTGGCTCGCGGGCAAGGGTGCTATCAAGTTCGCGTCCGGTTTCGGTGTCGGTGATGGTGAGGCGTTGCCAAACCCGCGCCGAATTATATTCAAACGCCAGCGAACAAAAGAAATCCACATGCTTCGACACATGCAGCGTTGCCTCAACGGCCGGAGAAATCACCAGCCCGGTGAGTGAGCGGTGCTCGTCTTGCGCCACGGCATAGAGCATTTCATCAAGGTGATTTGCGCCTTGCTGTTTGCGATAAGCGGTAAACGAGGTGCTGAGGTTATATGATGACACGCCCACTGCCAGCATAGGGCGCAGGCTCCAGCGCAACTTGTCGAAGCGATACACTGCTCCGGCAAGCAGTGCATATCCACGCCGCCCCTTGGTGGAGCACGGTGTGATATAGTTGTAGCCATCGCCTTTGGCATGAAGCTTGTCGAGCACCGACTTTTGCGAACTGAGGTAGCTGTTTTGCATCCATTCTGCCTTGAAGTAGGCACCCCAATGGCGCGAGAAGAAGTGGTTCACGCGCAAAGCGAGCATCGGATTCCCTATGCGTCCCGAGAAAAGGGCAGCACCGAAATCCTCCGATTTATAATTCGATATATTGTAGCTCACGCCAAGCCCGAGGTCGATTTCGGTGGCACTTTTATATATGAAGTCGTCATCGGCATGAACTGTGAGTGAGATTGCCGCAGCCAATGCCAAAGTGAGAGTGACGATATGGTATTTACGTATCATAAATATCGGGTGTTTTTTATTTGTGATTATTCAAGCTCCACCGCATCGCAGGTGGCAGAAAGAGTGGTTCCGTCGGCAAATGCCACTTCCACCATGAATTGGCACTGCTGCCCCTCTTCGGGTGGTGTCATTAGCATGAAGTAAGCCCCTTCACGATAGACGGTGTCTAAGGGCTTCTGCTGTGATGGAAGGGCAAACCGCACCGGCTCATAACTATTGGTATCGAAATCGGTCATGCTGATTTCAGGACGTATGGGGTGCAGCTTGAAAAGGTCGGTGACATCGCTTCCTGCCGGGTGTCCGGAATCAAAGTAGGACACGGTGATAATGCGTAGCCCCGTCATTGGCTGTGCAAGGTGTGCCACATCGGCATAGTCGCTGAGCCGGAACGATACCCACAGCATATATGCCATGCGAGGACAGGTGCCGCCTTCAATCTTCTTGGGCAGCTCGCCACTGTTGTCGAAGCCCGAAAGGCGCACAGCCTCCACCTTGTCGGTCACCACATCGTCGTAACCGCACGAAGCAACTGCTATAGCTATCACAAGGAGGAATGATATTGTTATTCTCAGTGATTTTATCATAGTAATTATAAAAAAGTTTCTTCTGTACTACAACATTTAATACTCTTGCAAAGTTAGCAACTTTTTAATCATATACCTAAAAAACAGTGATTTTGCCCCATAATGGTGAAAAAAGTAACAATATTCAGGCTCATATCCAAGCGTTTCTCGGCAATTATCACTAATTTTGCAACATATCAATTTTTTGAAACATAATTATCATCATGAGAAAACTTCTTCTTTCACTGATCATCGTCTGCGCAATGGCTACCACTGCCATCGCCGAACTGCAATATCACGATGCTACGCAATTCAGAATCATAGGCAAGCCCACCTATGCCACCGACACCATCTTCAGCCGACTCCCCGACTCGCTCAGCGGGCACATTCGCCAAGGGCTATGGGGCGTGGGGCGCAACTCTGCCGGAATTGCCGTGCGTTTCCGCTCCAATACATCCACAATTGGGCTGAAATGGCACTCCACAAATAATTTCTCGATGAACCACATGACTGCCACAGGCGTGCGTGGTCTTGATCTTTACACCTTGCAGAGCGATGGCTCGTGGACCTTCGTCAATGCTGCCCGCCCTGGAGTGAAGCCCGACAACAAATACACGCTAATGAGCAACATGACTCCCGAAGAGCGCGAATACCTCCTCTTTCTTCCACTCTACGACAGTTGCTCATCGCTCGAGATTGGCATCGACTCCACCGCTATCATCGCACCGCCTGCTATCGACCTCCCTGTGGCTGAAAAGCCGATTGTGTGGTATGGCACCAGCATCACCCAAGGCGGCTGTGCTTCCCGACCGGGAATGGCTGCCACCAACATCATTGAGCGCGAACTCAATCGCGTGGTTATCAACCTCGGCTTCAGCGGAAATGGACGACTCGACTATGAAATTGCCGAAATGATGGCTGCTATCGATGCCGGGATCTATGTACTCGACTGCCTGCCCAACGTCACCACGCCTCAAATCAAGGAGCGAACCGAGCGATTCTACTCTATCTTGCGCAAAGCTCACCCCACTACTCCCATCTTAATGGTGCAGACTCCCGAATTTCCCAATATGCGCTTCAACACTGAAACGCGCCGCATAATTGAAGAAAAAGATGCAACCTGGCTTGAGTTTTACCGCAAGTTCCGCAGCGCCGGCGATGCTAATGTGCACTTTGTGTCGTCGCGCGGCATGATAGGCGACGACAATGAGGGTACGGTAGATTGCGCACACTTCACCGACCTCGGCTTCGAGCGCTGTGCTCGCTTCTTCCTCCCCATCTTCCGCACCCACCTCAAGTAGCCTCACAGCATCTCCACCATATAAATCGGTAAAAATAAAATTCCATCATTCATTGAAAGGTCGGCATAGTGCACTACAATAGGTTCCGCTACCCACTCAGCATATTTTTCCCTAAACTTACTGAGCGAAGTGAGCGTGTAGCGCGTTGTAGATTTCACCTCAATAGGGTGAATGTTGTGCCGGGTGCTGACAACAGCTTTAGGAATGAGAAAATCAATCTCCATTCGGTTGCTGGCATCAGTTCTACTATTCGACGAGAAAAAATATAGCTTATGTCCGGTGGCTCGCAGCATTTGCGCTACAATATTCTCCACGAGCATACCCTTGTTAATCTCCAGCTTGTCTTTCATTAACTTTCTGTAAAGCTGCTCGGCTTGAATTTTTGCCTCTGAGAACGCATGTGAAATAAGTAGTCCTGTGTCGGCCATAAACAGTTTGCGCGATGACTCATTAGTGCGCATTTCAAGCCCTATATTTGGCTCGGTAGCGGCGAATGAAGTGTTCACCACACGAGATTCTTCAAGCCAAAAAAATGCAGTTTCCACATTCCGGGCCTTAGTCCCTTTCTCTATTGAAACAAGCTTGAATTTCTTCTCATGCCGTTGCAGCTGCGACGGCAAAGTTTCGAAGATTTTTGTCACTTTGGCTTCCTGTCCGCGGGCATACTTACTGATATCGTTTCGGTAAAGTGCCAAAATGTTGCGCTTCACCCTGTCCACTTCATCGAAATCTTTTGTGGTGATCCACGCTTCAACCGCTTGTGGCATTCCTCCCACTATCATATATAGTCTGAAGTATTCCATCATTTTTCGATGAAGTTGCTGACCGAGCGGTTTCCGGTTTGCGTAGCAATCACGGGTATAATCCATCATCATCTCATCACCAATAGCCCACAAAAATTCCTCAAAATCCATAGGATACATGTCAATGCGATGCTCCTCACTGGGTATGTTTATCCCTTTCACATTGGCATTAATGCTCATTAGCGACCCGGTTTCGATATAGTGGAATCTTCCATCTTTCACCAGATACTTTATTGCCTCACGTGCCGGTGGAAAATTTTGAATCTCATCAAAGACCACAAGCGACTTGCCGGGATATAGCTTAACCCCGGTTTCAAGCATCAAATTCATAAAGAAAGCATCAAGATTACCGGCATAGTCGATGAATAGCTGCTTGATGGCTTTTGTTGTATTTGCGAAATCGATCAATATATATGTATCATATTCATTTTTCGCAAATTCCTCCACAATCCAGCTTTTTCCCACACGGCGAGCCCCGTCTATTAGTAGTGCCTCTTTGTTGCTGTACTTCTCCTTCCAGAGAAGCAATTCGTTATACACTTTTCTACGCATACTTTTTTGCTTTTATTAACTATTTACACCATTTCAAGCGATTTGCCTCGTCAAAATATACACCTTTTCAAGACTTAGCAGCAGCGCAAATATACACCTTTTCAAGACTTAGCGCGCACAAAAGTAGTGAAATTATTGATATACACCAAATTATACTATATTAAATTTTTGTAAATTTATCCACCAAACTAATCACCTTCCGAATTATCTCATCATACCGCCTACAAAATAGTCATCGCAGCATCATTTTCCCTCCCGAGAGGGACTTTCTCGCAATTTTTTCCCTCTGCAAAGTGACATTTTCCCAAAAAAGTCACTCTGCAAAGGGATTTTTTTGCAATTTCCTCCCTCTCGAAAGGGATTTTTTTCAAATTCGTTGTGTTGCAACATATAATGCAATTATACAAATTTTAATTTGTCGTTTGCTTGCTACTTCTCCATAAAGATTGTAAATTTGTAAGGACTTTTTCTAACTTTTTAAACTACCTTACGACAATAAGGACCGACTAACTAATATGAACCGAATAGGAAAACTATACTTCCGCTACGGAACAATGGGCTCGGCGAAAACCGCCCTGCTTCTAACCACTGCCTACAACTTTGAGGAACGTGGCATGGAATACCTGTGCATGAAACCTATCATCGACAATCGCGAAGGCGACAATGTGATCCGCTCCCGAATAGGCATTGAGCGACGTTGCCTCTGGATTTATCCCGATACCGACCTCTATGAGCTTGCCAAGACCACTTTCGAGGAAACCCTCGTGGTGAAAGACTGGATTCTCATCGACGAGGCTCAATTCCTCTCGCGCCGTCAGGTAGATCAGCTCGCCCGCATCGTCGATGACTATGGCAGCAACGTGGTGTGCTACGGACTCCGCACCGACTTCCGCACCAACCTCTTTGAAGGCTCCAAGCGCCTCTTTGAGATTGCCGATACCATCGACGAAATCAAATCGACCTGCTCCTGCGGGCGCAAGACCATAGTAAATGCCCGCATCGACCACAAGGGCCGCATCGTCACCGACGGAAACCAAGTGGAAATCGGTGGCGACGACAAGTATGTGGCTCTATGCCGACACTGCTGGCATAGCCGTCGCCTCGAAAGCGCCGACGAGAACGCCCTCAAGTTCACTCCCGAATAACGCGACACTCTATCTCCACTCAAATATTTTCAACCACAACAACCACAACCACTCATCTCTCCACAACAACCACTCATCTCTCCACACGAACGAACTTTATTTACTAACTAACTACATTTTTCAACAATCAATGAAGCGATTACTTTCGTTTTTCGCTATGCTATTGCTATTGGCTGGCATAGCGGCAGCTCAGTTTCAGCAAAGTAAACTTCCGCTCGCCGACCCCTTCGTGTTCTACGAAGACGGCACCTATTACGCCTACGGCACCTACTCCAACGACGGCATCGTAGTTTTCACATCACCCAACCTTATCGAATGGGAACAACAGTCACAGCTCGCCTTGCATCGCGACAACTGCACCGAAACGCAATGGTTCTGGGCACCCGAAGTATATCACATTGGCGATGAATACATAATGTATTATTCAGCTAATGAGCACCTATTCGTGGCTAAAGCGTCTTCGCCACTCGGTCCGTTCATTCAAGAGGGCGGCTACCAAATGGAGGGACTGCTTGGCAGTGAAAAGTGCATCGACTCGTCGATGTTTATCGACGACGATGGCACGGCCTATCTCTTTTTCGTGCGTTTCACCGACGGTAACTGCATCTGGATGTGCCGCCTTGCCGACGACCACATCACCCCGGTAGCAGGCACGCTGAAATACTGCTTCTCGGTGTCGGCAGCATGGGAAAACATCTGGCCGCGTGTGGTGGAAGGTCCAAACATGGTGAAGCACAATGGCATCTACTACCTCACCTACTCAGCCAACAGCTACGAGAGCCACGACTATGCTATAGGCTATGCCACATCTACCTCTCTCACCTCGCCCGAGTGGAAGAAGTCGAGCTCCAACCCTATCGTGCGGCGCGTATATGACCTCGTTGGCACGGGGCACCACACCCTGTTCACCGATGCCAATGGTGACCTTCGCATCGCCTTCCATGCCCACAACAGCACCACAGCCATTCACCCGCGACTCACCTACATAGGTCGTATGCAATTCACCGGCGATAATCTTGAGATGACAAAGGAGCCTTTCATTCGCCCGATACTGAAGGGTGAGCGCTTCATTGGCTACGAACCGGCATACCTAATCGACACTGAGCGCGGATATGAGCGCGGAGGCAGCCTTGTGCTCGACCTGAACGGCGATGGACACCTCGACATGATTTCGGGCGGCGCCACCCGCTCCATTCAAAACGACCTCACCTCCGACGGCTTCGGCAAGCGCCGCGCTATGCACATCGCGCTGTGGGACGATGCCTCTAAGGCGTGGGACTACCTCGACGGCTCCCAATCGGCAATTCAGGTTGCCGACTACCCCATAATGCTGCCTTGCGACATCAACCACGACGGCATTCCCGACATTGTGGCTTTTGAGCAAATAGGCAAAAGCACTACCGACGATGTGTATGTGAAACAGATCGGCAGCGAGGGCGTGTTTCTTGGCAATGGCGACGGCACTTTCCGCCATGCACAGCTCTCCATTACCGATGCCAACGGCGCAGCAATCGACTTCGACATTCGCGCACCTCACACCGCAGCCCTGCTCGACTGCAACAACGACGGACTTACCGACATCGTTTGTGCCGGCTATCAAGATGCCACAATCTACAACTATATCCTCATCAACCGTGGTTTCAACGGCGACAATTTTTCTTTCACAGCAATCCCCTTCCTGCCCGAGTATAAACTGTCAAGCCCAATTGTGCGTGCAGCCGACTTCAATGCCGACGGATTATGCGACTTCATCATTGCGGCTAAAGTGGAAGGGACAAGCGGCATTTCGGCTATAACCGAGATTTTTCTCAACACACCTTCGGCTCCCGGCAGCTTCGCCTCTCTCGGGCTGCGCGAAAACAGCACCGTCGTGAAGCCCAAAAGCGGTGGCTCACTGCAAGTTGCCGACTTCAATGGCGACGGTCTCCCCGACTTTTTCCTCTCGGGAGCCGGCGACTACAATCTGGGCGACTCGGAGTATGAACAAACCGTATATACTAATAAAGGAGGCTCTCAGCCCACTTTCAAGACCATGGCAGGGCATCTGAAAAACAATATCTACAAATCGGGCTCTACGCCAACTGCTTCGGGCGTAATCGACTGGAACGGAGATGGCTCCTACGACCTCATAATCTCGGGAACTTGCGACAAAATCAGCAACAAGACCACTGCCCACGTTTATACCAACCAGAAATGTACCGGCTTGCTCTATGGTTTCGCTCAGCTACCCGGCGCAATGAGCCACACCATATCATTCCCCGATTTCGACGGCGATGGCACCCCCGACTACTGTTGCCAAGGATATTTCAAGGACGATATCTACCTCACCAACGACCAGCTCGGTCGCACCATGGTAGTGGCGCTCAACTCCTGTGAAGCAGCCTCGCGCCCTGAAGCTCCTCAAGCACTCTCGGCAGCAGTCGGCGACAATGCCATCACACTCTCCTGGGAAGCTCCGGCTTCGGCAGTTGGCTGCGAAAGCTTTGAATTTTATGTAAAAGACTCACAAGGCAACCTTCTAACCGACTGCCTGTCGTTCATTGGAGGCGAACTCGATGGTGTGCGCAAATCGATGACCACAGGCAATGCCGGTGGCAACACTTCCATCATCTTCTTCCCACCCAAGCCCGACACCTACACTTGGGGCGTACAGATGATAAATGCCGCCTACCACGGCTCCGCTTTCACTTCGGGCAACAGTTTCACCTTTGAAGGAGCCGGAGTTGGCGAAATTGCCGCCAACCGTGCCACCGAGGGACAGCACTACGGCGTAAACGGGCTGAAAGTAGATGCCCGCGAGCCCGGTTTGCACATAGTGCGGCAGAGCGACGGAAGCCATACAAAAAAATTAGTAAAATAGCACACAGCGGTTCACTCCGCACACAGAAAAAACCTCTACACGCCACAATCGGCATCATCTGCCATTGCGGCGTGTTAATTATTGCAAACAAGCAAGAAAAAATAAGGAAAATATGTTGCATAACATGTTTTTACCCATTACCTTTGCAATAAGTTTTTTCATTGGTATTAGATTTTAAGTGAAGATTAATTGTCGTGAGACAATTAATCCTTTTTTTGTATCTATCCCACCTCCACATTTTATCCCTCTTTATAGCCCTTAATTGGCTGAAAAGTGATATATTTGCACTATTAAAAAAACAGTATCGGATTATGCGACATTTACTTTATATCCCGGCCTTGCTCGCTGCGACGGTCATTGTCACCGGCTGCGGCGGAGGCTCATCGGCTACAAGCACCCGCGCTGCCGAAGCACGCACCCGTGCCATTGAGGCGGCAGCAAAGCTTATCGCCACAAGCCACACCGACACCATGGCTATGCAGCATGCCATTCTCGATGCTAAGGCAGTGCAGAGTGAATATATTCTGGCAGGCGACACCGCTGCCGTGCGTGCCTTCGATGAGGCCTTCAGAGAAAAAATCGGCAATGACGACCCCGACCTCGCCTCTGCCGTTTTCTGACTCACCTCTCGAAAATGATTACAAATTCTCTCATTTAACACCTCAAAATATCATCATGCTACAATTTCAAGACTATGTGAATGTGGCTTCGCAAGCGATTGCCGACATTAAATATCCCGCCTCTCCGGCGGCTCTCTACGAACCTATTGCCTACACCATGGCTCTTGGCGGAAAGCGCTTGCGCCCAGTGCTCACACTGATGGCTTGCGACGCTTTCTGTGGCGACCATTCGCGTGCACTCAATCAAGCTGTGGGCATTGAACTTTACCACAACTTCACCCTGCTCCACGACGACGTGATGGACAAAGCCGACGTGCGCCGCGGAAAACCCACCGTGCACGTGCGCTGGAACGACAATGTGGCTATCCTCTCGGGCGACGCTATGCTCACAATGGCGGGTCAGCACGTGGCACGCACCGATGCCGCACATCTTGCTACTGCAATGGAGCTTTTCAACCGCACTGCTATGGAGGTGTACGACGGCCAGCAATACGACATGGACTTTGAGTGCCGAAACGACGTGACCGAAGATGAATACATCGCAATGATTCGCCTCAAGACCTCGGTTCTTCTGGGCTGTGCCTGCAAAATGGGTGCAATCATGGCCGACGCCTCTGCCGACGATGCAGAGCGCATATATCAATATGGTGTGGATCTTGGTGTGGCATTCCAGTTGCAGGACGACTGGCTCGACGTGTACGGCGATCCTGCCACCTTCGGCAAAGAGATTGGAGGTGACATCATGAACAACAAAAAGACGTTCATGCTCATCAACGCCATGAACCGCGCCACCGGTGCCGACCGCGACGAACTTATGCACTGGCTCGCTGCCGAAAACCCCGACCGCAAAGAGAAAGTGGCTGCATTGACGGCTATCTATTCGCGCCTCGGAATCAGCGAACTCGCAATAGAAGCTATGAACCGCTACAACGACCGCGCCCTCAGCGTGCTCAACTCCATCAATATCCCCGAGGAAGCACGCCAGGCTTTCCGCGACTTTGCCAACATGCTCATGCACCGCGACCGATGACCGACACTCACACCCACATATATCTTGAAGAATTTGATGCCGACCGCGATGCGGTGATGCAGCGTGCCCTCGATGCCGGCGTGAGCCACTTGGTACTGCCAAATGTTGACCTATCCACTATCGCGCCGATGTATGCCCTTCACGATCGCTACAAGCATTGCACATCGATGGCAATGGGCTTACACCCCACCGAGGTGAACTGCGACTGGCGGCAGTCGCTCGAAATCGTTGAAAGCCACCTCGACGACTATCCCTTTGTAGCAATAGGCGAGGTGGGTATCGACCTATATTGGGACGCAACCTACCGCCTGGAGCAGCAGGAAGTGCTTGCCACACAGGTGCAGTGGGCACTCGACCGCAACCTGGCACTTATCATTCATTGCCGTGAGGGCCTCGACGATGTGCTGAGCGTGTTCAGCCGCTTCAAGACGCTCCCCACCACAGTGATGCACAGCTTTTGCGGCAGCATCGACGACGTGCGCCGTTGCCGCCAATTAGGCGACTTCTACTTTGGCATCAATGGCATAGTCACCTTCAAGAAATCGGCTATCCCGGCAATTCTGCCCGAAATAGGCATCGACCGCATAGTGCTCGAAACCGATTCGCCCTATCTTGCACCCGTGCCGAATCGCGGGAAGCGCAACGAGAGCAGCAACATTCCCCACATCTGCCGATGCGTGGCACAGCATCTCGGTCTGAGCGAAGACGAAACCGCAGCCATCACCGACCGCAACGCTGCCGTCCTCTTCTCACTCGGTTGAACCGCAAAAAAGCCATTAATTCTCACTCTCCACAAATAAATATGCAATCAGTATGCCCGCTTTTCAAGCCTTTTTTCAATAATAACAACGTTAGCGAATCAAAACGTGCAGAAAAATATGTTTTTTAACATATAACTATATCACTGATTATCAGTAGTTTAACAAAAGGTTTAATAAAAAAGTGATTTTTTGCAGTAAAATTTTCTCAAAAAATGTTTGCATATCAAAGTTTTGTTGTAACTTTGCAGTGTTTTTGAAGCATAACAATATTGTTTTATTATTTTAAATTAAACGAAAATGAAAAAGTTAGTTTTATTACTTGCTGTTGTATTTAGTGTATCATTGTTCTCTTGCGGTGGCGCAAAGACTGAGGCTGCTGCTGAGGATACTGTAGCTGCTGACACTGTAGCTGTTGAGACTGTTGATTCAGTTGCTGCTGATTCAGTTGCTGCTGACAGCGTAGCTGCTGACACTGTTAAGGCTTAATTTCTTAGCAAGTATTAAAGAAGGTTTGAAGCTGCTTTCCTGATAGGAAAACAGCTTTTTTGTGTCCTTACACCACCTATATACTCCACCGGTCCTCCCTAATAATTATCCCTAAGATTCATCATACAACATCAATAAAGAAATAATATTTCTTGATATAGCAAAAGAGGCGGCGACTTCCGGGGGAACGGAAAGTCGCCGTCTCTTTTATGCTGTATTAACTTTGCGCTGCCACCGGGGCAGCTTCTTACATTGCATCGTAGGGAAGCATGGCAAGCAGCTCGCCAAACTTCTTTGCGCCATCGGTGAGCGGCTGCTGCACCATCGGGCGGATAAACATATTCAGTTCCACCTGAATATCCACCACAGCCTCTGTGGTATCATCACCGGCATCGGTGAGGTTGAAAACCACTTTCAGCGGAATGGGAAGCTTCACAGCCTCAAGCACAATGCGCGAAGGCTCATCACGCTCCACCACCTGAAGCACCACCCGACCGATAGGATTGGCATTGAATGCAATGCTGTCGTCGCCAAACTCTATCTCACCTATACGCTGCTTCACATCGTCGGGCAAGCGGTCGATATTCGCGATATTCATGAAGCTCGACGGCGTGGAAAGCTTGGCATAAACCTTTGAGATGGGGTGAGCAATCTTCACCACATCACTCTTATATGAATCCATAATACCTTAAATGTATGGGCGTTAATATCATCGTAAAACAGCTCAAGCGCAAAGCTTATTCAGCCTGATCGTTGCTTGCAGGCACCCAGTTTGCAGGGTCCTTGCGCCACTCCTTGAGAGTGTCGATGTCGCTCTCCTTGATGTAATTAATCTCAAGAGCAGCCTCAAGCATCGAAGTGTAGTTACTGATAGTGTGAAGCTCCACACCGGCCTCCTTGAATTTGCGAGCCGCGATAGGGAACTCATAGGTGAAGATGGCAGCCATTCCGGCAACCACACCACCGGCGTTGCGGATAGCCTCACAAGCCTTCAAGCTGCTGCCGCCGGTCGATACGAGGTCTTCGAGCACCACTACGCGCTGACCGGCCTTGAGATTACCCTCAATCAGATTCTCCAAGCCATGATCCTTAGGGCTTGAGCGCACATAAACGTAAGGCAAACCAAGCGAATCGGCCACCAGAGCACCCTGAGCGATAGCTCCCGTAGCCACACCGGCAATCACATCTACGTCCTTAAAGTTCTCAAGCACAATGCGGCAAAGCTCCACCTTGATGAAGTTGCGCACATCGGGATAAGAGAGCGTTTTGCGGTTATCGGTATAAATAGGAGAATTCCACCCCGACGACCACACAAATGGGATATCCGGCTGAAGTTGAATGGCACTGATACTAAGTAATTTCTCGGCAAGTAAGCGATCTACGTGTTTCATTATATTGAAGAATTTAATTTTTCTGCAAAATTAGCAAAAATTCCTGCAAATCGAAAGCAAAGCACCAAAAATTTATTTTTGCGTGCTCTGCTGAGATGCCGCCGAATTGGCTAATATTGCTATGGGAAGCCAACTATTGGGTGGCTGAATCGACGGCGCGGTCGATGGAGGAGCCGGGGGCAGCGATGTGCTCGGTGGCAGGTGAGGGCTTGTGGTTGTGCGAGCCGAGAGGCAGGGTGTAGAAGATGGAGAGCCCGCCCGAGAGCTTGCTGTTGCGTGTGCCGAAGCCGGGAATATACCACGGCTGCGAGTTCACATTGTCCTTGCAGTTGAAGAGGAAGTGATATTTCAGCGCCCAGCCTGCCGAGATGTTGCGATATAGCTTCACCTTTATCGACAGCACAAGCTCGCCCCACATGGCGTGGGAGTGCTGATTGGGGATATCAATCACGGGATTCTGCTGCCAGTAGTCGTTCTTGCTGGAAAGCTGCGGCTTCAATGACCGGCAGCGCGATCAGGCCATGGAAGCCCTGC
>ERZ1032130.246-NODE-246-length-15301-cov-5.699331_pt1 | contig 15301 bp, 15 predicted proteins | sample MGYA00517879_ERZ1032130 | MGnify/ENA primary metagenome ERZ1032130 (study PRJEB33719, sample SAMN04262597) | wastewater metagenome | biome: rural village; feature: animal feces; material: feces | host: Bos taurus | place: El Salvador | collected 2012-01-31 ...
AAAGTTCATTGCCAACGTTGCTGGCTATAATCACTCAGGATTCCGAGAGATCATTTTTCTTTTTGCTAGTGATTTTATATACAGGCCATAAAATAAGAGCTACCATAATAATATCTAATCCTGCAAACGAACCAGAAAGAATACGAATAACTTCATATACTCCCAAAAGCACAACTACAATACCAAAAATTGGATTAGGAAATGTTGCTGTAAATTTTAAAACAGCATTTCCTATTTTGTTTACACTATGAGCAGTCTTCTCTTTACTTATCTGTTTTGTAGTACGATCGTATAAATTTTTGATTTTTTCAAAATAAACCTCTTCTCCAAATGCAAGTGCCGCTTTGTGATAACACTGTTCAAACTTTGCTAACCATGCATTAAATACAGATTCATTGTATTCTCCAGTAATATTACTTGAAGCCAAAATCATAAACTCCAAAATATCTTCCTTAGTATTAGATATCGGAAAATTTCTAATCAAAGTTACTTTCTGTTCGTCAGACACTACTTGTTCTATTTTCAAAGAAAAGTCTTTAATGGAAGTTGCTGTTTTAACTCCTCTTAACTCATAACCACAAGATGGACAAACAGACACGAATGCACCTAACACTTCTCCACATTGAGGACATTTATGAATCTCTCCATCATACATTTCCTTTCGAAAGTTACTCTTTCCAACACTCTGACCACACTCCGAACAAAACTTTACACCTTCTTCTAATTCTTTTCCACAATTACTACAATAACTCATAACTAACCCTTCTTCCTATTTACATTTATATTTGATGCAATGAACAGTACAATATCTGTTGCAAGTGCCACAATTAAGACATTTATGTATTTTTCTATCAAAATTTGTTCCATTATCCAGTTTCTTCCAGTTCTATCTACAATTAACGCGAATTACGCTTCCTCATCTAACTCTTGTCCAAACGTATATGCAAACGACATCTCACGCTTTTGTTTCATTTTCAACAAGCAATTAGAATATAATTCAGTACTTATAGATACTCTTTCTGAATTAACGGACATACGTCCATACAGGCAGGATTTGGAAAACCATTCTTTTCTTGCAAACTACATTTATATCCTTTAAAACGATATGTTTTCTGCAAATCTGTTCTACATTCCATAGTCCCCCTAAAAAACGAAGTCACTTCGGCTCGTTCTCCAAATAATTTGCAGATTCCCGTGGTTGTAATGTTATATGTATCGTTCTCCCCATTATGCATTTCTTTCCAACTCATAATAACCTCCTTATCGATTGTAACAATTAAAAAAGGCTATCCACTTTTACCGCATCGCATATATCACCGATGTTGCAATCCAGATACTCACATATACGTAAAAGTACAGATAGTGCCACCTCTTCGTTTCGTCGCATTTTAGTCATCGTACCTGTGGCAATTTTCAAATCCTTTCTCAACGTAGCAGGAGAAATATTTTTTTCAATAAGCAATATCCACAGCTTTTTATAGCTAATTTCCATACGCACACTCCTGACCTTAATTTATGCTAATATTATATTCTAAAATTGCTCAAAAAACAATTATTTTGCATAATTCACCACCATTTTTCGCAACTTCTTGCGATATTTTCATATTAAAAGACCTTCAATAATAAAAGGTCTTCAAAACTCATAAAACACGTAGAATATCCAATTTTCAGGAACCATTGCTCCTTATTCTGAATACAAAATCTTTTACTCAAACAATTAACCACCTCTTCACATTCTTCTTTGTTTTCAGGAACAACAGTTCCATAAAAGCGCCAAAAATGGCCAGCATTTCTGCCAGCCATCCCTACACTATATTCATTTACATATATTAGCCCTAAATCAATCCAAAGTGCTTAAACGCATCCTTAATCGCCTGTTCTTTTTCTGGCGGACACTGTGGCTGCTTCGCCTCTTCTGACTTCGCCACATTATAGTGTTTACCTACTTCCAGACCACATTTTTTCTTCACCTGAGAAATATATAGGCTCGAAACTTTTAATCCTGTTTTATAGAGTACGTACTCTTTAATCTGCTCATAGGTTGCTCCATCTTGGAACTCCGACATATCCATATCTTCCAAAGAGAACTCAACCCGAATCTTTTTCGAGTCGGCCTCACCCTTGGAAAGCAAGACAACCGTCTCCACATGCCCGGTAAACGGAAACATATCCACCGCCCACGCTTCCTTCGCCTCATACCCATTCTTCTTAAAGTATGCCAAGTCCCTTGCCAGGGTCTCTGGATTACAGGAAACGTACACAACCTTCTTCGGCGCCAGCTTCACTACTGAGCTCATAAATGCTTCATCACTTCCGGCTCTTGGCGGATCCATAAATACCACATCGATGGCGCATTTCCCTTCCTGTGCCGCCATCTGTACCATAAATTTTCCCGCATCATTTTGATAGAACTGGATATTTTTCACTCCATTGATCTTTGCATTAGCCCTGGCATCTTTTACCGCATCCGGGTTTAACTCTACTCCGATGACTTCCTTTGCATGCTTTGACGCTGCCATACCGATGGTTCCGATACCGCAGTAAGCATCCAATACGCGTTCTTTACCTTTTAAATCCGCCAGCTTAATAGCTTTTTTATAAAGCACCTCTGTTTGCTCTGTATTGATCTGATAGAAAGACTTTGGAGAAATGCGGAAGGTCAGGCCACAAAGAGTATCTTCAATGTATCCCTTTCCATAAATTGGTTTTTCCTTATCACCCAGAATCATACTTGTTTTCTTATCATTCACATTCAACACAATGGTTGTAATTTCCGGATGCATCTTAAGCAACGCTTTTACAAAGTTATTTTTTCCTGGCATCACCGGATTTGACAATACCAGTACCACCATAATCTGTCCGCTATGGTGTCCTACCCTCACCAGCACATGACGAAGGAGCCCATATCCGGTATCTTCATCATAAATTTTGATTTTAAATGATTTTGCAAGCTCCCTGATACTCGCAATGATGGCATCTGCCTTCTGGTTTTCAATCATGCAGGATTCTACGGCTACCACACGATGACTGTTCGCTTCATAGGTTCCGGAAATGATCTTGCCGTTTTTCAGTCTGGCAAATACCGCATGTACCTTATTGCGGTATTCATAAGGATTATCCATTCCAAGAATTCCTTTTACTTCACAGTAAGGTTTTAAGAGCTTGGCAACCTCTTTTTTCTTCTTTTTCAACTGTTCATTGTAAGGTACTCCCTGAAAACTGCATCCCCCGCATTTCTTAGTCACTGGGCACACTGTCGCTGCAGGACCTTTCTTTACCTGAAATGTTTCCTTTTTTTCCATATTTAAACTCCCTCGTTTGTAAATGCCGGTATAAAACTTTCTTCTGCCGTCTCACCCTCCTGAATGAACCCATTCTCCACACCAAGGGCAATGGCATAATCCACCAGCCTGTCATATTCAAATTTCTTTAATTTTCTGTTGATCTCCGGATAATCCGTCACATGCGGCAGCGGTGTATACTGATTCATCAGACTCACAAAAATCTGATTTCCATAAGTCTCATACAAATATTTAACAACCGCCTTGGAATCCTTGATACCACCCGGCAGCATCAGATGACGAACAATGACACCTTTTTTCATCATGCCCCGTTCATCAAATTCGGCCCTTGGCTGCTGTCTTACCATTTCAGCCAACGCAGTCTTTGCCGCTTCCGGATAATTTTCCGCATGAGAATATCTCTTTGCACGCTCTGAATCCACATACTTAAAATCCGGCAGATAAATATCCACCAGTCCCTCCAGTAAATTCAAGGTTTCTACAGTTTCATAGCCGCCGCAGTTATAAACCACCGGAATATGTAACCCCTGCGACTTCGCCATCTTCAATGCTTCTACCACCTGAGGTACATAATGGGTTGCCGTTACCAGATTGATATTATTTGCCTTCTTTTCCTGTAATTCCAGAAAAATCTCTGAAAGTCGCTCTACTGTAATCTCTTTTCCCTGCTCTGCCCTTGCAATCTGGTAATTCTGGCAGAATACACACCTTAAATTACATCCTGTAAAGAAAACAGCCCCGCTTCCTTCTTCTCCGGAAATGCAGGGCTCCTCCCAAAAATGCAGTGCTGCCCTTGCCACGCGAAGTGTGTTTTTCACTCCACAATATCCGGTTGTTACCTCGCGGTCTATGTTACACATTCGCGGGCATAAGCTGCACTTACAATTCATATTCTTTTTCCCGGTTATTCAATCCCGGTTACCTCACATAATTTTGTACCTTCCAAATAGGTAAATTTCACGATATCATCCACATCGTAAGTTACAATTTCAGGATATACACTGACATCCACATCGTAAATGCCGTCTTTACCTGCAAGCGTAATATAGTAATGGGAATTTCCTTCCACAACCACCGGTGCGATTTTTTCAATCACAGCCTTTACTTCCAATCCTGTACTGCTTTCCCCTGAAGAGATACCATTCTGTTTTAACAGATTCTGATAATCCTTCACACACTCTGCAACCGTATCACCAATAGCCACATTCTGATACTTGGAAATGTTTACCATGGCATACATTTTTACAAGTCCGGCACCATCTTTCAGCGCCATAAAATAAGTTGGCTCCCCGGATACATTTAAGAGAAGTGGGAATGTGGCAACATAACCCAGATGCTGCACCTGACCCTGTGCAGAATCCATAGCCGAATACTCTTCTGCTCCCGGACATGCATAATAACGGCTTTCCATGGTTCTCTGATTCATCAGTACGAAACCAACGTTTGACTCATCTCCCGATACAGACGTCACACCTGTGTAAACCCAGACATCATCATCTTTTACAATGTAATTATAGCCGTCGGTTGTCATCAGACATCCCTTCTGGCTTAACAGACTGTTCAGATAACCATTATTTAAAACACCGTGGTAATCATAAAGCTTAATCAAAAGTTCTGCTGAATATACATGATCAATCCATGACGGTACATTTTCAATATCATAGCTTGTTGTTTCACCAGTCACTGCATTACAGAGTACCACTTTACCGATGGTCTGGCCTCCAAACAACCCAACATTGAACTTTTTCACCGGACAGATCCAGTATGGTGTACCCTCATCGTCAATTTCAAAGCTTAACTGATCAAAAATATAGGTTGGATAGTTAAAACGTAAATGTCTGTAAATATTTCTGTTAAAATATTCCGCTGTAGAATATTTGATGTACTGACCTTCCGGCAGACGTACACATTCTGTCTCCTGGGTTGCCATATCGATCATGATATAAGCCGGAATGCCGCTTGCCTGATTGGCGATCCATTTGATCGGGCTTGCATAGACAAGAGGTGAAACCCTCACCGGTCTGCCCTGATAATTAATCTGTGTGTAAAGGGGACTTACTTCAAACTGGGAAACCATATCCACCATCGTTCCCATCTTTCTGTTGCCCAAAAGTCTTGCGGACTCTTTATCCAGCAGTGGTACGCTTGTAAAATCTGCAGGTGCAATTTCAGTCGCAAAATCACCATCTTGCACTTTCATCAACTGCTGATATTTCTTTGCATTGATAATTTCAGACGATAATAAGGTTCCCACCAGAAATATCGCTACCGCACCAATGATTACACCAAGCATCACTTTTATCAGCTTACTCTGTCCAAGCTCTACAATCTCAGTTTTTGTTTTTACAACCTTATAAAATGCAATGACTCCTGTTACTGCTGCCAGTGCACCAATCAGGAAAAACCAAAATCCTGAAGAATGAATGTTAATTGCAGGGATTGTCACATAATAATACACCCCTGCTGCAATCAATACCGCCAATACTGCAAATGCTTTCCAAAGTTTTTTCATATTACTTCTCCCTTCTTAGGAAAATTTTAAAATCATGTCATTCCAGCGCGCCCCGCCATGGCCGGAACCGGAAACTCCATCATATATAAAGCCAAGGCTTTCATAAAAACCGATTTTTTCATCCTTACATGTTAATAGGATACCCTTTTTTCCTCTTTTTTCTGCATTTTCTTTTAAATGTTCCATTAATGCACGCGCAATTCCCTGATGCTGAAATTCCGGTAAAACCGCAATCCCAAAAACTGTCTGCCATGGGCCGTCAGGCTCATGCAATGCCGCATTATGGTATAAATCATCTATCAGTTTCTCATAACTTGTCACGCAGCCGTTGATATGTCCTACAACCACTCCATCCACTTCCGCTACCAGAAAACATTCCGGAAACGACATAAATCTTTTACAAAAACTCTCTAATGACGCTGCTTCTGCTTTAGGAAAACATTTTTCTTCTATATATGCAATTTTTGTTATATCATCAGCAACTGCCTGACGAATTACGAATTGTGTTTTGCTCATTTTTCCTCCTTACATATTAAGCCAATTCTTGTCTGATTGTGAGTATAACATAAAAAGGCGGTCTTTTGACCACCTTTTACTAAAATTTAACATTTATTTATTAAAATTTAAAAAATTGCTCCAAGTGCACCAAGTAAGCCTGCACTCGCTGCACCCATAATGATACCTGCGAGAAGCACACCACCCATACAAGCCAGTACACTTGATTTAAAATCCATATCAAGAATACTTGCAGCCAATGTTCCTGTCCATGCGCCGGTACCCGGCAGCGGAATTCCCACAAACAAAAGAAGTGCCCAGAAAAGGCCTCTTCCTGCTTTTTCTTTTAATTTTTCTCCGCCTTTATGTCCTTTTTCAAGACAGAAAGTAAAAAACTTACCAATCACCGGTTTGTCGCAGCCCCATTCCAGAACCTTTCTTGCAAAAAAGAAGATAACAGGCACCGGAAGCATATTTCCGATGATGCAAATAATGTAAGACTGTAATAACGGCAGCCCTACGATCTGTGAGTATGGGATTGCACCACGCAGTTCAACCAGTGGAACCATAGATATAAAAAATGTAAATAAATATTTCTTTAACATGTAATTTCCTTTCTTAACTAATAAACATGGCATCGCCAAAACTGAAGAATCGATAACGTTCCTTTACCGCTTCTTCATAAGCTTTCATCACATTGTCACGTCCTGCCAATGCAGAAATTAACATTAATAATGTAGACTCCGGTAAATGGAAGTTTGTGATCAGTGCATCTAAAATTTTGAATTTGTATCCAGGATAGATAAAAATTTCTGTCCAGCCGCTTCCTGCTCTTAAGATTCCATCTTCTCCGGTTGCAGATTCTAGGGTACGGCAGCTTGTGGTACCTACACAGATGACTCTGCCTCCATTTTTCTTTGTTTCATTGATCATGGCAGCCTGTTCTTCTTCTACCATGTAGAATTCAGAATGCATATGATGTTCTAAAATATTTTCCACCTTTACCGGTCTGAAGGTTCCAAGTCCTACGTGCAGTGTAACTTCTGCCACTTTTACCCCTTTTGCTTTGATTACTTCCAAAAGCTCCGGTGTAAAATGAAGTCCTGCAGTTGGCGCAGCCGCACTTCCGTTATGCTTTGCATAAACAGTCTGATAACGGTTTTTATCTTCTAAACGATGAGTAATATATGGAGGTAATGGCATCTGACCTAACTGGTCTAAAATTTCTTCAAAAATACCCTCGTATTCAAATTTAATAAGACGATTGCCTTCTTCTACCACGTCTACAACTTCACCAACCAAAAGGCCGTTTCCAAAGCTGATTCTTGCTCCCGGACGAGCCTTTTTTCCTGGTTTTACCAGTGTTTCCCACACATCATTTTCTTTACGTTTTAAAAGAAGTACTTCGATGCCTGCACCTGTTCCCTCTTTTTCACCCATCAGACGTGCCGGAATTACCTTTGTATTGTTTACAACCAGACAGTCTCCCGGATTTAAAAAGTCTACAATATCACGAAAAACGTGGTGCGAGAACGCACCACTGTTTTTATCGAGAGTTAATAATCTTGAAGAAGATCTGTCTGTCAGCGGATCCTGTGCGATCAGTTCCTCCGGCAAATCATAATAAAACTCTTTAATATTCATAAAATAGAATTCTCCATTAAGCTCTCATCTGAGCGCCAAACTGTGTTTCTAATGCATCTAATACTTTTGCGATTACTTCGTCTGTCATTGCATCTGTTACATCTTTTTCATCGGATGAAAGCTTGATATTAAATGCCATACTCTTCTTGTCTGCTCCTAATTTTTCGCTTTCGAAAAGGTCGAAGAGAGTTACTTTTGTGATCAGTTCATCACATGCTGTGATCGCATCTACGATTGTACCGCATTCTACTTCTTTACCGATCAGTAAAGAAATGTCACGGCCATTTCCTGTAAAGCCTGATTCCGGAATATATTTAATCCCTTTCTTGAAGAGATCTGCAAGTAAGCTATAGTCGATTTCAGCGATGAAAATCTTAGTATCTGCTTTTTTACCGCCTGCAATGTTCATCTGATCAACAATTTCATAGCGTAACTGTCCGAAATGTCCGATTTTCTGTCCCTGGCAGTAAACATCTGCTGTACGGCCCGGATGTAAGTATGGTACATTTCCGCGTTTGTATGTGAATGTTAAGTCATTTGCACCAGCGAAAGCTTCTAAGCTGCCTTTCATTGCAAAGAAATCTTCTGCTGCGCCGCAGCTTCCAAGGCAGAGCATTTTCTTTTCTTCCGGAGCTTCTGTTAATGGAAGTGCTTTTGGAAGATATACGTTTGCCATTTCGAAGAATCTCATTTCTTCATGGCCGTTTTTAATATTATTTTCGATTACGCGAACCATTGCCGGAGCCATGAGAGTTCTCATGATGCTTAAGTTTTCTGTAATCGGATTTAATAACTCAACCACCTGACGTTCTTTTGCATCTTCCGGGATTAAGAACATATCAAATTCAGTTTTTGCTGTCATGGCGATTGTCTGAATTTCATAGTATCCCTGGCTGCATAAGAAGTTCTTCACTGCAAGTTCTTTTGCCTGGTATGGATTTAAACCGCCGCTTGTAACTTTCGCAGCATCAAGGAATGTAGGAACAACCTTGTCATAACCGTATTCACGGATAACTTCTTCTGCAATATCCTGGTAGGTTGCTACGTCATCACGATATCTTGGAATTGCAAGTGTCAGTACGCCGTCCTTTAATTCTACTTCAAACTGAAGTGCTTCAAGAACTTCTACCATTGCTTCTTCAGGTACTTCAATACCAAGAACAGCATTTACTTTTGCAGTTTCTACATTGATCACACGTTTTTCTGTAGAAGCGCCGCCGGATACGTCAAAGTGGCTGGAGCTTACTTTCGCAATGCCTAATTTCTGTACAAGGTTTAATGCACGAGCCATACCGCATTCTACTGTGTATTCATCGATCCCTTTTTCAAATCTTGATGCAGCATCGGACTGTAAACCTAAACCTCTGGCTGTTTTACGAACGCTGTCACGTAAGAATTTTGCAGATTCAAAGAGAACTTCTGTAGTTGTTTCTTTGATTTCACTGTTTAATCCACCCATAACCCCTGCAAGACCAACTGCTTTTACTTTATCGCAGATCAGCAGGTTGCTTGTGCTAAGAACACGTTCTTTTTCATCCAATGTAGTGAGTTTTTCGCCGTCTTCTGCACGTCTTACTACGATAGAAGAACCTTCCAGATCGTTTAAGTCAAATGCGTGCATTGGCTGACCGATTTCTACTAAAACATAGTTTGTAACGTCTACCATTGCATTGATTGCATTGTGGCCCACTGCGATGAGACGTCTCTTCATCCATAATGGAGATTCTGTGTATTTTACATCATAAATGTAATGTCCTAAGTATCTTGGACATGTTTCTTTATCAATAACTTCTACGCTGATTGCTTCGTTTACTGTACCATCTTCTACATAGCTCATATCCGGAGCTTTGAATGGTTTTTTCAGTGCTGCAGCGATTTCTTTTGCGATACCGATGACAGAATGACAATCTGGTCTGTTTGCTGTAATGGAAATATCGAATAAGTAATCATCTAATTCAAGATAATCTCTCATTTCCATACCAAGTGGAGCATCTTCGTCTAAGATCATGATGCCGTTAACGCCGGCACCTTTGTACCATTCATCGTTAAGGTTCATTTCTGCGCCTGAGCAGAGCATACCGTAAGACATCATATCAACCATTTTTCTTGGCTGGATATCAAGTCCGCATGGAAGTTTTGCGCCAACTAAAGCGGCAGGAACCTTTGCACCAACAAATACATTGTCAGCACCTGTTAAAATCAGGTGGTCTTCACCCATTGGTCCACAGTTCACATGACAGATCTGTAAATGTGTTCCTTCGTATTTTTCCATGGAAGTAATCTGGCCTACGACTACTTTATCAAGGTTTTCCCCAAGATATTCCATTCCTTCAACTTCAAAACCAACAGAGAACAGTTTTGTTTCCAGTTCCTTTGGCTGAAGATCAATATCTACATATTCTTTTAACCAACTATATAAAACTTTCATATTACCCTCCGACTTATGCCTTGAACTGTTTTAAGAATTCGATGTCATTTTCGAATAATTTGCCCATGTGGTTGATACCGTATTTTAACATGGCAATACGTTCGATACCGATACCGAATGCAAGTCCGGAATATTTGTTTGAATCTACGTTACAGTTTTCAAGAACCTTATTGTTTACGATACCGCCGCCAAGAACTTCGATCCAGCCTGTACCCTTACATAAAGAACAGCCCTTCCCGCCGCATTTAAAGCAGCTGACATCTACTTCTACAGATGGTTCTGTGAATGGGAAGTAAGATGGACGAAGTCTTGTTTTTACTTCGTCGGAGAATAATGCTTTTACAAACTGATCAAGCATACCCTGTAAGTCACAAAGTGTAATATGTTCGTCTACTACCAATCCTTCCATCTGTGAGAACATTGGAGAATGTGTTGCATCAGAGTCGGAACGGAATACTTTTCCCGGCATTAACACCTTGATTGGCGGTGCCTGCTTATCCATGACACGAATCTGTCCCGGTGATGTATGTGTTCTAAGCAATAATTCCTCTGTCAACCAGAAGGTATCCTGCATATCACGGGATGGATGGTCTTTTAATACGTTTAATCTTGTAAAGTTATGGTCATCATCTTCGATTTCCGGACCATCAAATACATCAAAGCCCATACCCGCAAATACATCGATGATTTCATTTCTGATACATGTTAACGGATGAAGATTTCCTACTCCATTGGATTCTGCTGGAAGTGTTACGTCTAAGCTTTCAGCTTCATAACGGGCAAGCATTGCTTTCTTTTCGATTTCTTCTTTTTTTGCATCGTAAAGCTCCTGTGCAAGAACTTTTACCTCGTTGACTGCCTGTCCATATGCTTTCTTTTCCTCGTTTGGCACTTTTTTGATACCAGCCATTAATTTCTGAATTTCGCCGCCTTTGCCGAAATATTTTGCCCAGAAATCCGCCAATGCTTTTGCATCTTCTACCAGCCCAAGCGCTTCTTTAATTTCAGCCTTAATTGCATCCATGTTCATTTTCATATCTCCTTTTCTCTATTTTCCTCATTACACATGAAAAGTCCCTCGTAGCTTTCACTACGAGGGACGAATATACTTTATCCGCGGTACCACCCTGTTTTTCGCACTCTATCCAATGCGAACGCTCATCCTGTGTCATAACGTACACGACCCGTCTTTTCCTACGAAATAAAAAAAATTTTCAGAAAAGCTGCTCCCGTGTGAATTTCACAAATCCTGCTGAACTAAAACAGGCTTTCAGCCGATGACCCGTTCTCTCTGTTAGAAACAAGACCGCTACTGTGCACGATCAATGCATTTATCACTGCCCATTATTCTAACAACAGAAAAAAAATATGTCAAGTTTTTTCCCTTATTTTCGCCAATAACTGGTTAAATTCCGCTCCGATCAGCGTGATGTACATACAAAAATATAACCACAGCATCAGTAAAATAATGGTTGTCAAGCTTCCATACATATTGGAAAAACCGCTGAACTCATCAATATATCTGGAAAATGCATAGGAAAATATCATCCAGCCTGTTGCCGAAAGAATTGCTCCCGGTATATGATGAGAAATTTCCATCTCATTTCCAGGCATAAAACGATAAATCAGCGTAAAAATCACGATCGCATAGAAGGATAAAAAGATATTTTTCACATCCACGATCATATTCGCCACATAGGCAGTAATAGGGAATTTCATCGTAAGCAATTCCAGCACTGCATTTCCAAAAACTCCAAGCAGTAGAAAGGCAATAATGGACAGCAGCAGTACAATAGTATACAGTGTGGCGCGAAGTCTGACCGCAAAATAATTTCTTGTTTCTCTAATTCCTGCAATGCACTGTAACCCCTGGGTTAATGCCATCATCCCGCGTCCTGCTGACCAAACCGCTGCCAATGCAGAAATTGAAATGGTAGTCGCCGTTTTTTGATAGGCTTCCCCAATAATTCCGGTAAAAAATGTCAGCATATTTCTTGGTGCAAAATTTTGCACCAGCACAAGAATATCCACCTTATCAATACTCGTAAACTGCAATAACGAAAACAATAGGATAATACATGGAATAAATGACAAAATGATAAAAAATGCCGCATGTGCTGCCGATGCATTTAATCTATGCTCCTGAAAAGTCTCTAAAATCGTCTGTATTTTTGTAACTATTCTTTTGATCATATTTTACGTCCTAATCTATATCTCTAACAGTGTTGTTCCTTCGTAAAATAACCCCAAAATTTCTTCATATGTTTTACCTGCCTCCGCCATATGATTCGCACCATTCTGGCTCATGCCGGCACCGTGACCAAAGCCGCCTCCCCGGAAGCGGAAGGCAGTCACTTCCCCATTTTCTTCTACCTGATCAACCACAAAGAAACCGCTTGGCAGCATATTTCCGCCTGTAGCTTCTTTTCCATGGGCTCTTATTATGGTCTGTCCTTTGCCATTCAGTGCCACACGAATCGCATGCTCATAGGTAATTTCCAGTTCTCCGTCTTCTCCCGTAACAAGAACCTTATGTACGACCCCACCGTCATTTCGTTCTGTTACCTCTATATTTTTCACTTCGCCAATGTCTTCCATATCACAAATCGTTTCTGAAATGTGTTCTGCCGGCACAGTTATTTCCCAACGATACCAGCTCTCTCCACTGTCGTAAGTTTCATATTCCTCGTTTAGTATAAATTGTCGGAAACTGTCTTCATCTCTCAAATCCAGTTTTTTCGCGGAATCATTCAGCAGTTTGCCGGAAATATAGCTGTTTTCTTCCAGACCATCTTTCCAGATTGTTTCGTTGGTGGTATAACCGCAGGAAGTGGAAAAATAATAAGTAGTTGCCACTTCATCACCAAATGTCAACACCTCCCCGGCTGTCTCATTCACTGCCCGAATGACCTTCTCATCTGTTGTCAGGTTGTTATACACCTGATAGGATACGCTGTCATCTACATGTGCACCATAAGCCGCATATCCATTTAATAAAATCTGACGATAGGCATAACTTCGTGCACATACCGCCTGAGCCTTTAATGCTTCCATTTCATAACTTGCCGGCATTTCGCTTGGAACTACACTGTAAAGATAGGTTTCCAGATTTAAGTCATTAATAATCATTAATCCTCCGGAATTCTTTATCACCTCAATGCGTCCGGCATAAACCGGTGTACCATAATTTCTCTCGATGCTGGCAATTTCCATCCTGGCATTCTCACTTTGCGGTGTAAAGATCACACGTTCTCCTGCCAGTTCCTCGCTGAAGCTGGTCAGCTTCAACTCTTCTCCATCCTGTAAAACTGATTTTTTGCTTCCATAAGCAATCTCGTACTCACCATGAGCCTTCAACATTACATTCTGATGAATGATATCTGCAAAATCTGTTGTCTTTAAAAGTACTCTGATATTCTCTAAAGTCATCGGAGCTTCCAATACTGCCGCACAAATTTCACCTTCTGCAACAATCAGCTTCGCCTGTTCATACCCAACAATCAATCCATAAGCAGATTTTTCTTTATAATCTCCATAGGTTTCATAAAAACGGAAATTTTCTGATAATGGTACCACACCATACCCTTCCAGTTCAAGTCCTTCTGTTCTGATTGAAAGAATTTTTCCCTCAATACTCTCCTTTTTTGTCGAAATCTTGGTAATGCTGCCATTTGTCAGATAAATATCTACAATTTCATCAGAAAACTGTGAGGATAAATTTTTACAAGGCAATGAAATCAAAAAACCTTCCGAAAAAATAGTCACTGTCTGAGAAGTATTTTCCGTAATCAAACAATTTTCCAGCCTTACCTCCCGCTGCAGCAAATTGCTAATATGTATGATCTGATCATTTTCTGTCACTGCCTGTACGCTTTGATAGAGATAAGGCTCCCAATCAATCTTATCATTACAATAATAAAGTCCTTTATCTGTATAAATCTGATTTTTTTCCAGTCCTTTTACAGAGTCTTTCGTTCCCAATATCAAAAGTTCTTCATTTGCTATGAGCGGCTTTTCCTGGATTTTCCTGTTATTCTGAAACAATTTTCCGAAAAGCGCAAGTCCCAAAAGGACTGCAAGTCCCAAGATCAGCAGGTATACTTTCTGCTTGCCAGATAATCTTTTTAGATGCATTTGATGGCTCCTTACTTCTTTTCAAAAAAATTAGGAGATGTGTAATCATACACATCCCCCTTATCTTTCGTCGAAAGCCCAAAATGCAACTCCTACTTTTGACGCCTAGCTACTGCTAGGTGGGCAACCGCAACAGCTCTTCTGCCTTCCACTGCGAACGGAGGCCTGACATCCAAACTGCAATATAGGAATCCCATAAACGTAAATGTAGGTTCAAAATTGTAGAAGCATTTAACGCATTTCAGGTTAAACATATTATAACCTATCGGTACATTTTTATCAACTAGAATTGTTGGAAAATTATTCAAGTGAAAGTTATACAGCACAACTTTCAGCATTAAGACAAGCTCCGTCAGACACACAAAAAATCGCTTCCTGAAATGCACCTTCGTACCTTCAGGAAGCGATCTTATTGCTTAGATAACTATCTTTATTTTTTCAGCCTTATAAGCATTTCCAGAATTATAACTGTGGGCCAGCTGCTACTAATGCTTTACCAGCTTCGTTTCCTTCGTATTTAGCGAAGTTCTTCACGAAACGTCCAGCAAGGTCTTTTGCTTTTTCTTCCCATTCAGCTGCATCTGCATATGTATTGCGTGGGTCAAGGATGTTTGTATCAACTCCTGGAAGTTCTGTTGGTACTTCGAAGTTGAAGAATGGAATGTGTTTTGTTTCAGCTTTGTTGATAGATCCATCAAGGATTGCATCGATGATACCACGAGTATCTTTGATAGAGATACGTTTTCCTGTACCATTCCATCCTGTGTTTACTAAGTATGCTTTAGA
>ERZ1032130.248-NODE-248-length-15247-cov-18.399092_pt1 | contig 15247 bp, 11 predicted proteins | sample MGYA00517879_ERZ1032130 | MGnify/ENA primary metagenome ERZ1032130 (study PRJEB33719, sample SAMN04262597) | wastewater metagenome | biome: rural village; feature: animal feces; material: feces | host: Bos taurus | place: El Salvador | collected 2012-01-31 ...
CCACAACCTGATATAGGGGCAGTCTGCCCTTTGGAGTGGAAAGAAGCGAAAAACCGAGACCGCAGAAAATTCTGTGTAATCGACGTAATGTGACAGTATAAATACTGACGACAAGGTCCAGAATGTTACCAAACACTCACGACAAAGGAGTCAGTATTATGCAAAGCGCACCACAGGATTTATTGAAAGCTTTTGTTCAGAGCCAGCACTTTACCAGCACCGCCGATATCATGGAAGCCATGAAGGAAATGTTCCGGGATGTTATCCAGCAGGTCATGGAAGTAGAGATGGACGAGGAACTGGGCCGTGAGCGCTGTCAGCGTGCCGCAGATCCGGAAAATACAACGCCCAACTACCGCAATGGCTACTCTCAAAAGACCGTCAAGACCCAGCTTGGCGAAATCGACATCAAGGTTCCCCGTGACCGCAAGGGTAATTATGAGCCTAAGATCATCAGCAAATATGACCGCAATGCTGAGGGTATGGAGGACAAGATTCTGTCCCTGTATGCCTGCGGCATGAGCCAGCGGGATATTGCCGAGCAGATCAAGAGCCTGTACGACGTGGAGATTTCTCCGGAGCTGGTCAGCAAAATCAGCGAGAAGATCATGCCGGAGGTCAACGCCTGGCAGAACCGTCCTCTGGAAAGCGTCTATCCCTTCATCTTTATGGATGCCATCCACTATAAGGTCAAAGAGGATCACCGCTATGTGACCAAGGCTGCCTATGTGGTCCTGGGTATCACCATGGACGGCAGAAAGGACATTCTGGGCGTGTGGATCGGCGAGCATGAGAGCAGCAAATTTTGGCTGAGTGTGTTGAATGACCTCAAAAGTCGGGGTGTTTTGGACGTTTACCTGTTCTGTACCGACGGTCTTTGCGGCATGATGCAGGCAATCCAGGCAGTGTATCCCAAGAGCCGCCTGCAGCGGTGTATCGTCCACCAGATCCGCAGCTCCACCAAGTATGTCAGTTACAAGGACATCAAGAAGCTGGTGGCTGACCTGAAGAAGATCTATACTGCTGTGACGATTCAGGAGGCAGAGGAGAATCTGCGCGTTTTCGCCGACACCTGGCGAAAGCTGTATCCCTCCTGCGTGAAAAGCTGGGAGGACAACTGGGAGGTTCTGAGCACGTTCTTTGAATATCCTCCTGAGATCCGGAAAATCATATACACGACGAACATCATCGAGGGTCTGAACCGTCAGTTCCGGCAGATCACGAAGAACAAGCCATCGTTCACCAACGACGATTCTCTGCGCCGGATGCTGTATCTGGCATCCCAGCGGATCGTCAAGCATTGGCACGCCCGGTGCCAGAATTGGGACATGGTACTCAGCCAGCTGGAGATCATGTTCTCTGACCGCAAGGCAGGCTGATCCCCTTGTAACAGGATTCCCGGAAGGCTGAGACGGCATTCACGCCGTACCGGCGCGCATACCATCCCAACCTCCCAGGAAAGCGGTAGACAAGGGGAATCATACTGATTTCTAATTAAAACATTTAATAATCCATTCTCTGCCTGTGATGCTGGAAATGGTGTGTTTGGTCAGTGCGGAGATTGTATCACAGAGCCTATCCATGACTTTAGTTAGGCTGGCAAAGACCTCATTGCGGAAGCCACACTTGCGGATTTCTTTCCCAATCTGCTCGATAGGATTCATTTCCGGCGTGTACGGAGGAATGTGAAATAGCACGATATTCTCCGGGATCTCCAGTGTGCCAGACTTGTGCCATGCTGCACCATCGCAGCACAGCAGGATGATATCGTCCGGGTATTCTCTGGACAGACCCTGCAGAAACACATTCATGCACACCGTATTGCACCGGGGAAGCACCAGAAAGAAACTATCTCCTGTCCTGGGTTCCACAGCTCCGAAGGCATAGTAATACTCCCGGATATGGTGACAGGGCACACTTGGACGGATACCTTTCTCGCACCAGCAATGTTTCGGCTTGTTGATCCGTCCAAATCCTGCTTCATCCTGGAACATCAGGCGGATATTTTTGCCTTTGTGGATAACTTTCAGCTCTTCGACCCGTGACTTAATTTTTTTGAGGCCTCGATAGTCGCATCATTGGCCTTTTGGGGGTGTCTGCTCCGGGGCATGACTTTACGCCATCCATGACGGTGCAGGACATAGTAGATCTGTGCAACGCTGATCGGATGGTCAACGGCAGCCTGATACGAAGCCTTGATCTCCTTAATTTCAATCATTTCACCTTTCGCGGCTCTTTCACGAAACGGTGCCAGTATCGCAGCTTCTTCTTCAAAACTCATATTGCGTCGGTTCCCGCCGTAATGATTTCCGGTGATTGCTTCAATCCCGCCGTTTTTATACTTCGCTGCTAACTGAGAGATATAAGCCGAGTGAAATCCGGTTAATTCTGCAATCTCACTGGCTTTTACGTTTCTGGCGCGCATTTCCAATGCTTTCAATCTGGCTTCGACACGCTTATCCTTATTCTCTCTGCGTGCATGAACGATTTCTTCAATTTCTTCTTCGCTAAACTTGTATACCTGTGCCATGTTTATCACCCAGATATATCATAGCACAATTCAGCGAAATTTGTTAAATATTTTTATTTGGAAATAGTATTAAAGGGCCTTCCCCAACCCGGGAAGGCCCTTTGACTGTTGCTGAGTGTATAAAATGTCCCCGCCCGGAAATCCGGGCGGGGGGGACAAAATCGATTAGGGATTGATGGTCCAGCCAGCATTGTCACCAGTAGCATTCCAAGTTGCAGAGCTACCAGACTCCAGAACAATTTTAGTGAGGTCAGAGCCGTAGAAATCTTTAATTTTGTTATTATCGGCAACAGCAGTGCCAGTAGAACCAGTAACCAGAGTAACAGCGGTAACACCCTGACCCTCAGTGAAAGTGATAGTATCAACCGTTCCTTCAGTTGCATTTGCAGCCATAACAGCGGTCTTGACAGCAGCCAGAGCGGTCTGGTCACCAGCAGCCTGAGCCTTAGCGATGTAGCCGGAGTAAGCAGGGACAGCGATACCTGCGAGGATAGCGAGGATAGCGATGACGACAATCAGTTCAACCAGAGTGAAGCCGCCGTTGGACTTGAACATGTTCATTGGTATCATACCTTTCATTTTTTAATATTTATATCACGGGTTCGCCGGGATACATTTTTTATCGTTCGAATCTTCCTTTTTTCCGATTCTCGCGTTCTTTCTTTGCCTTACGGTACAGGATGTAGATCAGCACCAGAACCAGCAGGATGAGGATCAGGATCAGTAGGTGGAACCGGCACAGGGGCAGGAAGCTCAGGGCCGTTCTGCCGCAGAGGATGCAGCTGCCGCCCTCGGCAACGGGATCACCGTCTGCCCACTTGGCATACAGCGTCATGTGTCCGGTGACCACATCACTCTCGAAATCCCATTCTTCCGTCAGGTGGATATCCCGATACCAGCCGACCAGATGCTTTCCGGCACGGACCGGGTCTTCGGGCCGGGTCAGCTTCTCGCCGTAGATTGCAGTGACATCGTCAATTTCAGAACCGCCGTTGGTTTCAAATTTAACAACACATTCAGAAGAAAGAATCACCGTCAGGACATTGGCATCGCATTTGTAGCTGCCGCTGCCATCTTTCAGAGAAACGAGGAAATCTTCATTGGTGATGGTGGAAACACCAGAAGTCCCAGTGACCTCCAGCTGAAAAGTTCCCACCCGGGTCTTGGGCTGCCACTGTTCGCCGCCGGAGAAGGACAGGAAGTTCATATAGAACTCCCGGTGGTTGTCCACAAGGGCAATATCTGTGCTTTGGACGCCTTTGCTCAGCAGGGCGCTGTCCGGCACCAGCTCAAAAAATTCGCTGTCGTAGCGGAGTTCGTCCTGCATGGCGTACATGGTGTAAGGAGTATCCTCGTCCGTGCGGTACAGGTGCAGGGTCACGGTGATGATATCGCCGGTATTGACTTCGACGGTATCCTTGCCGTCCACCGTAGCCTCATAGCGAAACTCAGGCTCTACCGCAGCGGCGGGAACACAGAGCACAGGAAGCAAAAGAAATATGCTCAGGAGAAAACAAAGATATTTCTTCAAAATCAGGTCTTCCCCTTTCTATAGGATTTCGGAGTACCCAGCCCCGAAACGGGGCTGGGTACTTTGTTTGGTGAATAGGATCAGCCGTTAGCGGATTTCAGGATTGCATCAACAATTGCTGCTGCGTCATCCATGTTGACCTTTGCGCTGAGATTTGCAGTAGTTGTTTCTGCTACATCCGCCTCAAGGAACTTACCCATGTCCACAACGGTAAAGTCATTGTATCTTGCGTTATACATGTTCCAGATCAGCTGCGCATCGTTTGCGTCGATATCCGTAGAACCGTTGACGTTCATGTCGTAGCGGACTGCCTTGGTGCTCTCTGTAATGGCAAACTTTTCAGTGTCGATATCATCAGTCAGAGTCTTCTCAATGATCAGATATGCGTATGCCTGATACTTGCTGGACCAGTACATTTCGCCGCCATCATAGGTCAGCACCTTGCCAGGGATCTGCTCTTCACCGGCAGTCAGCAGCCAGATATTCAGACCATCAGCAGTCAGATACAGTTCGACCTTGGGGGTGCCGATCTTCAGGGTCTTCGTCACAGTAACGGTCACGGCAGTCTTCACATTTTCAATGGTGTACTCGTTGTCTACAAACTGGTCAGTAACATCCGTTGCCTCGCCATCACCCTGCTTAACCGTGATGGTGTAGTCATAGCCGGGCTGAGGATCCAAAACCAACGTAATGTCAGTGCCCTTCTCAATGGTGGCACCATCGATGACGATACTGTCTTCTTCATCCTTAGCCGTGATATCCTTTCCGGTCATATTGAAGATTACATTATCTGCCTCGTCAATCACCTTGCTAACAGTAATGATCAGGTTATCAGTGATCGCAGTACCGGCAATGGTGTAGGTGCGGTCGCTGGGGGTGGGGGTAATGTCCTCGTCAGCTCTTGTCACCACAGCTTTGTAATGATAGCCATCCTGAGTATCGGTGGGTGCCTCACCTGCATTCAGCGTAAAGATGAAATCAGTTCCATAAGTAGCTTCGGTCTTATCGCTGCCGGAGGCAACACCCTCGGTATACACACCAGCCCAAGTCACGGTGTAGGACAGAGGAGTACGGGTAACCTCGATGGTCACATTTTGGGTAATGCCGGTAACAAGCCAGCCATTGGTAGCATCGCCGTCAACTGTTACGCCGGTAACTGTATTGCCCTGAGCATCCTTAACAGTAACACTATAATCTTTGTAGTACACACCGGTCTCATCTGCGGTGAAGGTATAGATTGTGCCATGCTCAACAGTTTCTTCACCCTCGAATCCATCAGTCAGAGTGACGGTGTATACCTTATTGTTGATAACAATGTTCTTAGTTGTGGTGTCCCGCTCAGCGGGGGTCAGGTCTTCGCTCTTTGCGTCAGCTTCGGGGCTGAATGCGGCAGATTCCAGAGTGACAGCTGTACCTGCATCATTCGTAGCCTGTGCTGCGGTGAAGTTCAGCACATAGTCATCGTCGTTGTCAGATGCTTCACCATGGTCAACAATGGTGATGGTGCCGTTTTCAGCCTTAACTGCAGCATCGTTCAGTGTGGAATTTCCCTGGTTAAAGGTCAGATAAGTTGCATCATACTCCACAACCACCTGTGCTGCACTGTAGGCATTGGCAGTACCGCCAACGTCAACAGTGATCTCCACCTCTTCATCAACGGTCACAGAGTTGGAAGATGCTTCAATGGAGGCAGTGTATACAGCGGTGGGAGTAGAGGAGCCGACGGTGATGGCGCCGGGAACGAACGCAGGTTCAATCACTGTCTCACCATTCTTCATCGCAGCAGAAGCAGTGTCATTCATGCTAATGGAAACCGTATTATTGCCAGAGTTTTCCCCAGCAGTAAACGTCAACTTGGCAACCACACCATTATCAGAAATTCCGCTGGCGGCCACGCAAGAAAATTTTCCTGTGTTAGTATTCTGAGACCATACCAAATCCTCATACTCTGTATTATAGTTTTGGAGCAAAGAACCTTGACCAATTTTTTTCAAAGTAAGATTATCGCCATAGGTTACCTGAAAATCAAAGTTGGTAAAGCCGGAGTTTTCGGAAATACTGACTTCCACAACCACTTCGCCACCTGCATCAACTTCTGCAGAGGCAACACTGATGGTCGGCACCTCTGCTGCAAATACAGCCATTGGCACCATCGAAAACAACATAGATAGCACCAGCAGTAATGACAACATTTTTTTCATACTAAAAGTCTCCGTTTCTTTTATGATAATGTATTCTAAAACTCAGTGATGGAACCAACACTGCGCTTCAAAATCAACAACGCATCCGAAGAGTCACGATAACCATCACGGTTTACGTCCGCTACAATTTCCTGCATTTCAGTAGGAGTTTCACTGCCAACCGCATACTTCAAGACTACCAAGGCGTCGGACGAATCGATATAAGCATCATCGTTGACATCACCAAACAATACACACTCCACTGTCACAGTGGTTGCGCCCTCAGGAATTGCGAAGTTGCCATCACTGTACTTGCCGGAGGTGTTCTTTTGCTTTGCAGATACCACACCATCAGCATCAGTATACTTCACCAGATATGCATAGGTGTTCGCAGTATCCTCAGCAGTCAGCGTCAGGTTCCAACCGTTGTCTGCTTCCACAATGGTGTGATTGATGGTTTTTCCATTCTTAGGCGCAGTCACAGTAATAGCAGGCAACTTTTCCTCCTGTGCGGGAATCTCAACTTCCTTCGTATCGGTGTATGTTTTACCCTCGAAGTCCACGCTTGCGGTATAGACGATCTTGCCGGACTTCCCTGCTTCGGGATCAATGGTTTCAACACCGATGTCCGCAGGCATAGATGCCAGACCTGCACAGTATTCAATTTCCGTACAGGTGAAATTAGCCTCAGCAGCTGTCCATCCATCTTCGTCACTGCCTGTCCAGGTCCACTCAGGAGCGCCGTAATTATGCGGGGCCACGTCCACATCCTGTTTCTCCATGGTTTGAGTTTCTGCCCAATCTGCTGCAAAGTCAGCAGTGTAGGCAGTATGGCCCATTGTGTAGCAAGTCGCAGGAGTCAAAACGATGCCGGTGCTCTTGACTTCCTCAGTCAGATTGTGCTCTGCATCGTTGCCGCAGGTGCGGGTCGCGGTGCAGTACCAGCCGTCTTCCTTCTGAGCCCATTCATAGCTGACGGTCCATGCGTGGTCAGTAGCCTCCAGCACTACTTCGGAGAACTTACCTTCTGCCCATTCCTCCTCGAAGGTAGCAGTATACGAAGTCTTACCTTCTGCAGTACAGGTAGGCTCTATGGTGCTGCTGGTAATTATAGCAGTGGCCGTCTGCTTATCGCCGCAAGCACAGGAACGCTCAGCGGAATAAGCAGTAATTCCGTCACCGGAGTAGGTCGCGGCGCTATAGCTGTGGATGCTGACATTCAATGCACCGCAAATGTCACAGTTGTGGTCCGTATCACTTTCGCTATCTGTGCATGTAGTCAGCAAAGCATTGCAGCCATTGTCACAGTAGTGATCGTTATTGGAATCCTCGTGCTTCAGCTGTTCCATCGCTTCACAGCCAGAGATAATGGCTTTACAACTATCACACATGGTGCCCTCGGTTGCACCGGGAGCCTGACAGGTAGCTGCAACAGCCTCCACACTCACGATAGAAGCACCTTCGTGGTTGTTAGGATCCATGGTGATATTATCCAACTTCTTGATACCGGTCTCTGGCCAAGTTTCAGCGAAGACTGCGGTATAGGTAGTGGTGCCCATAGCATAGCAGGTGCCGTTGCGGCTTACCACCGCTGTGACTGTCGCCTTTGCTGTCGCAATTGCTTCACAGTTCTGGCACTTACCTTCCGCTGTCAGGCTCATGTAGTCATCACCCCAGACATAGTTGGTTGCAATAAAGTCGTGTTCGCCTGTTGCGGGGATCTTGCCTGCATCAGCCTTCCATGCGTCCAGATTTTCAATCACGACAGTGCATACTTCGTCAGAGAAGATCTTGTCGCAGTTTGCGCAGTCGTAGTAATCCTTCCAACCATCAGCACCACAGGTTGCTACCTGTCCCTCTACCTCAGTGCCTTTATGACCGGTTGCGGGGATATCCTCAACATCCTTAGTCTGGGTAGTTGCCCACTCTACAGCGAAGGTTGCAGTGTAGGTGGTAGTACCCTTAACAGTACAGGTGGGATTCGTGGTAACCGTTTCTTCGACGGTTGAGTCCACCGTTTCACTGTGGGCACAGCCGGTGCGAGTGCAGGAGCGCTTTGCGGAACAAGTCTTGCCGTCTTCAGACCAGGTATAGGCTGTTTCTCCATATTCATGGCCCAATGCAGGCACGGTCGTCTGTGCTGTCTGAATAGTATCGCAATCGGAGCACTTGGTACCGGCAGTCAGACCAGATTCTGCACAAGTAGGATCCACAGCAGGGATCACAGCATCTGCATTACAGGTTCCGTAGTCTGACTCACAAACATCACACTTGTGATCTCCGTCGGTTGCATTATCGGAGCATTCCGACGCAGTCAGACCGCAATAAACGCAGGTGTGGGTTTTGTCTCCATTCTTGTGCTCACCCATAGAAGCCTTGCAGCCTTCGTAATCACACGCATGATTCGTGTCTTCGTCGACACAGGTGGAAGTGGTTTCGCCGCACTCGTCACACTTGTGGTTGCTATCTGCATCGACACATTCCTCACCTTCCACTGCACCTTCGCAGTAGTCACAGGTGTGGTTGTTGTCGTCGCCGTCGGCGTGGGTGCCCATGTCAGACTTTCCACAGTTGTTGTCACAGATGTGGTCCTTGGGATTTTCGTCCTTGTGGGCGGTCTCGTCAACAGGCAGGATTTCGGTGGTTTCCTGGGTTACGAGGTTGGTCCACTCAGGGTTTTCTGCGAAGGTGGCGTTGTAGACGATGCTACCTTCTGCGGAGCAGGTGGCCTTCGTTTCCACATTGCTGGAAGCATTAGAATCCACGGTTGCAGTGTGGGTAACATCGTTGTCACAGGTGCCGGTGGCAGTGACCTTGGAGAAGTCCTCGGCCCAGGTGTAGCCGTTTTCGGCAACTGTGTAGCTGTGGCCCTTTGCGGGAATCTTGCCGTCACCTGCCTGCCAAGCAGTCAGCTCTGCAATTTCGGTGGTGCAGGTTTCATCAGAGAAAGACTTGCCGCAGATTCCACAGGTCCAGTAGGCCTTGGTGCCATCAGTTTCGCAGGCCGCAGGAACTTCTGGGGTTGGAGTCACCACGCCTTCACCCTCATGGGCGCACACGGTCTTGCCGCAGATGTCGCAGTTAAAGTTGTTATCGGCATCCACGCATTCGCTGATTGCTTCCTTACCGCAAATATCACAGTTGTGGTCATCTGCATCCGTACACTCGGTAACAGCAGCACAGACATCACAAATATGATCAGTTTCTACACCAACGTGAGCATCACAGTGCCAAGCGTTAGTCTCGGAATCGTAATGGTAATTACCTCCAGTTGCTGTGGAAACGTAAGAAACTTTATCTCCGTTTTGCAGATATGCTGCTGTGACGGGAATATCATCTTTAACTATGTTAGTTCCGTATTTCAAATCAACTGTCTTGTCACCACTTGGTGCAGATATCTGAATCTTGCCCGTTCCTTCGGAGCTGATGATGCTTGCCTTACCGTTACTGGTATAGAAGCCGCCTTCGATGATTGCGGTACCGTTAATATTTAACAAAGCATCACGATTGGAAACGTTCGTATAACTGATGCCATGTACGTCCGTGCTGGCGACTGCGCCGGGATCATCCTCCATGTCTAGAACATACATATTTAACCCGCTGGGCACCTTGGCAAAAGCACCGTCAGCAACCTCAAAGGTGGAACCCTCACAGAGAATGATATTGTCTTTCGCAATACCTGTTCCGCTAGCACATAGAACATCATAACTGCTAGGAAGCACGAGTCCGGAAACCTTGGAAGAGGTGATTGTACCACTCGCAATGCCAGTACTGATCTTGATTTCCAGAGGGTGTATCTCCGTATTTCCATCAATCGTCATCTTCTGTCTGCCGCCTGTATAGGATTTCGTCAACGATGAAGCGGAATCCATCAGGCGGAAAATACCACTCGACTCAGGGCCAATAAAGGCAATATTACCGCCATGGTTGCCTGCTATGGTACCGTACAGATGATAGAATCCATAAGACGTTGCACCATAACAAACAGTCATGGGAACTTCCACATTACGCACGGTATAGGCTCTCATAGGGAAGGCTCTTCCGCCATTGAGGTTTTTTGAGGCAGAAGTCACACCCGATCCCTGTCCGCCATACAGATCAAGGGTAACACCGGCATCACCGGGATAGTCCATGACTATCAGACTCTCATAAACATTACTGCCGTCTTTCGCAGTAACAGTACCTGCCCCGCCGTTTCCGGCGAAGACATAACCCCAGGCATAAAGATTAGAGCCAAGCTCCAGGGTAATATTGGACCCGCTGTCCATGTAGACAGCACCGTAGGGGCCGGTCTGACCAACCATCATCTTATGTGCTTTGGATCCAACACAGATGGCACCACCGTATTCCACCGTGATTTTCGTTCCGGAAGGCATGGTCAGACTACGATATTCCACCTTAGCAGGATGTTGTGTGTAATCATCGTTTTCGATCATAGCCTTCATATCCTCTCTGATCACTGTGTTGGCAGGATCAAAGGGGATCAACAGTGTAACACCATCGGGGATGTTGAAGCTGTTCTTCGCTGGATCAGAATGGTACACCGCACCAGACTGGTACACAGTAACTGTTCCGTTGTTACCTGCTGCGGCAATAGCTTCATCCAGATATCCATAATACATCACGGGACTTGCACCCTTGATGTTATATATCGCACTTCCGGACTTGATAAACATTGGCCACAGGGTTGCTGCATTTTTAGCCGCATAGGACAGCGACGTTGTTCCATCGGTAGTAATGGGACCCTCCGCAGACATCCAGCCATAGAAGGTATAACCGGAATCTGCCGTTGCAGTCAGGGTATACACACAATCATCCAGATTTTCAAAATCTGTCTGGGATGTCACATCCGTGCCGTCCACCTTGATGGTGCCGCCCACGCTGGGCTTCACCGTGGTAGTAACGCTGACACCCAATGACTCCTGCACAATGTCAGCAAAGCTGATGGTGATTGTTGTCGATGCACCTGTACCGGCACCGGATGTTGCCGTATAGGTAAGCGATGTGGCAGAAGCATCCAGCACCTTTGCCGCACCGGTATCATTAGCGCCCATACCGGTGGTGGTAATTTTAAAATTAACCGCACGGGGTGTTCCGTCAGCTTTTGTGCCCGTATTGGTAATCGTAAGGGTTACTGTTTCGGTGTTTGTTGCACCGCAGTTACCATCCGTACCATAGGCCAGAATCTCCCAGCCGGTAGCCGTTGCGGAAACTTCCAGCTTACCATTACTGGAAGCAGACAATTGGAAACAACTATATGTGCTTGTTTCCGCCGCCATGACCGACATAGCCAGAACAATTACCAGCGTCCATACAAGAATCATTCTTTCAAGTACTTTGTATTTTTTCTTCTTGCTGTGATTCATTTTAGTTGTTTTCCCTCCTTGTTCGTTTTATTTTGTTTATGATTGCTCTGATTATCGCCCGCGGCTCGCAGGCAATAAATATGAATAAACATAAAATCCAGGACTGGCAGTAAAACGCTGATAAGATCCGTCATCCATGAACCTCGACCAAAATAGATTGAAATGCCTATTGCATCCGCAGCAAATTTGGTTGAAAACAGCAGCAATGCTATTGGTTTCATAGGATAGTCTTTTTTTCGAATGTGCACCAGCCAGATAATTTCTCCTACAAATGTGTTGAAGTAGCTCAAGAAAAAACCATGGCCTTTATAAGCAACCAAATAACACATGATCATCGTAGCTGTTGCCAGAAGGAACAGATACCCTCCGACATGGTGCTTCGGGATGAATCCACGTTTTATTTGCACCCCGATAATTGCAGCTTCAATCAAGGCCCAATACAGATAGGATATCCAGATATGGTTCCATCCTATCCCGCCATCAAGGATCAGTTGAAATACCACAGAGAACTCAAGAGATGCAATGAGTATCTGCGTTATAGGTGAGATCAGCGGGTATTTATACCTTTCCGTACCGATCAATACCAGGGTGTATGTCAGCATCCACAAAAAGCACAAAACCGCATCTCTGTCTGTTCGCAACATATGTTCCCTTCTTTATACAGTGGTTTGTTTTGTCTGTCTTTTCTGCAGTGCAAGCCATAGCAGACCCATAACAACAGCACCTGCAGCAAACCACTGCCCGTGGCTAAGATGCAACCAGTCCTTTGGCGTATCGCGAAGAAATTCCAGACAGAACCGCATGGCACTGTAGGTCACCATAAACCACGGGTACAATCTGCCGCTTCCGGGTGTTTGATCCTCTGTTTGCAACAGCCAGGTCATAATCGCAAAATCTCCGACACTGTCCAAAATCTGTGTGGGCCATTCAAAGCAGAGGCTTCCCAGACATACTGTCCAGCCGCCGCAGCAGCCTGTGAGGAAGCACCCGAACCGCATGCAACCGATCATGATGGCCACGCAGGGGCCGCACAGATCCATGGTCTGTCCCGGCCTCAGCCGGAACAGCATACCCACCAGCGGCATCAATAGTGGGATCAGAAACACGGAACCATAAAAGGATACACCGCCGAAGGTACCGGTTTCCAGGAAATACAGCAGCATCGCTCCCGTCACGCCCACCACTGTCAGCAGCAGGGAGAACAAAATGCATTGCCAATTCTTTAAGGCAAATCTTTCCCGCCGATTGACCGCACATAACATCATCCCCAAAGTACCAAGGGTCAGCATCAGCCAATAAACAGGAATCTCAAAGCTGCCAATTTTAATAGCCGATATCATCCGATGTTAGAATCAACGACGACTCCATCGCCGGACTTGATTGCATGCACAAAAATACCACCCTGAGCATATGCATCAAACATACCGGTGACAGTGTCTGATTTAAAGTATCCAGCGTCACCCAGATTAAAGCCGTCATCCTTGTTTCCCTGAACGATGCTGTCCTTGGAGGCAGCAACCGTCTTCATTGCGTCTGCATATGCACTCAGATCCTGATGGAGAGGAGACGTACCATTTTCGGAATTCAGGTATGCCTGAACTGTGGTTCCACCAGCACGGCCCATTTCCTGAAACACGTTAAACACTGCTGTGAATGCCGCAGCATCATTTGCATACTTACCTTCCGCAATAGTACCTAAAGAACTATCCAGTATCTGTCTGGGAGTTTGTTTCCCTTCCTCCGGTTCATAATTTGCATCGTAGAAGTTTGCATAGCCCTCCGCAATAGCGTACAGTGCTGCAGCAGAAGCCAGAGAAGACTGCGTGGTCTTATTCATTTCTCCAAGTAGTTTTTCGGCCTTCAGTTGACTATTTGTCGACACAGTATTACTCAGAGCCTGAGGATCCAGTTTGCTGGTAACATCCGCAACGTAGAAGACCGCTGCATCCGCTACTTTATCGGCGTCTCCATTGGCGCCCATACCATTTACATATTGTGTAAAGCCACTGTCACCATTCAACAAATTACTTACGTTTGGGTCTTTCAAAAAGTTACCCAATGCACCGGTAAGGGTTTCCACTGTACCAAGCAGGCCCTCCATGCCCTTGCCTGTTTCCTTATCAAAGAAGCTGGAAGACTGGAATCCACCACTCCAGTTATTGTACTTCAGGCGCATATCTTCCCGCATCTTCCAGTCATCGCCAAAGGTTGCCGTGAGTGCTGCTTCAAAAACATCATTACCACCACAGTCAGGAGCACCATTCAAGGACAGCACAACCTTGCCGGACTTAAATCCATCCGGGTTGGAATAGTAAGCCAGAGTCAGTGCATTTTCCACTTCTCTGACCAGAGAGATGTCCGCCTGCATGTTTGCCTTCTCTACATAACCGCTGTAAGCGGGCACCGCCACGCCGGCTAAGATAGCCAGGATGGCGATAACGACAATCAGCTCTACCAGAGTGAAACCGCCGTTTTTCTTCATAAACATCATCTTTTTCGTTCCTTTCGTTGTCATGCATTTAAACCCGCGGGCGGCTGTCTGCCACCACGCGAGATTTTGCCTTTCGTTCTGCCTGGCGAAGCTGTTCCCGTTTCTGCTTCACCACGCCAGCGCAGACAGGACAGCCGGCGCTCTTCTTTCTTGTCCGGGAGTACACCACCGCCTGCCACACATGGCCTTCGCTACAGCGCCACCATACCTTTTTGTTGCTGCCCTGGCTCACATCCTCCGGCCGCAGCTTGCCGTTGAGGACAGGGTGCCACTCCTCCGCCACCTTGGGGTTTAAAGTTGCCAGGTCGTTGAAACCCGCCAGCACCTTCCGGCCCGTGCAATAGGGACAGCCGGAGCTGTTCTCCCGGGTCCGGGCGAAGATCATGGCCTCCCAGCTGTGGCCTTTTTCGCAGCGCCACCAGGCTTTTTCGTGGGACGACGGCAATATTTCCCGAGGATTTACCCCCGCATTTTTCTCCCGGTCCCACTGCTCCATAATCTCCGGATACAGGGTCTCCAGGTCCGTTTCCCCCGGAATGGCACGTTTGCCCGCACAATAGGGGCAGCCGCATTCCTCCACCGCCACCACCGCGATCAGAGTCTCCCATTCGTGGCTCTTTTCGCACTTCCACCAGACCTTCCGGTGGGAGCCAGCGGTGACTTCTGTGGGTTTTAGGGTATTCTTCTCACTCCAAAGCTTCAAGACCTGCGGATGGGTGGTTGCCAGGTCCGTTTCCCCGGGGATGGCATTTCTGCCGGAACAGTACGGACAGGAACAACCCGATTTCACGGAATATACCTGGGCCTGCCAGCTATGGCCCCGTTCACATTTCCACCACACGAACTTCCGGCTGCCGGGTGATACGTTCGAGGGTTTCAAATCGCCGTTCAACTCCGGATGCCACATCGCCGACATCTCTGCATTGCCTAAAAAGTGATCCTGTAGCGTCATTCCATTCCCCCTTCCTCCAGCGGTTTCCCGCGCTTTTCCCTACATCGCTGAACTTTTGATAACATAATGTTGATTATGTTATGCCCCCGGGATCGGCAGGAGGAAAATCGTAGCAGTTCTGCCCTCTTCTCAGATCCAAAATCGAAAAAAGCGCAGCAAAACAAAGGTCAAGGGAACTGTTTTTCCTCCCCTGGCCT
>ERZ1032130.250-NODE-250-length-15186-cov-5.701672_pt1 | contig 15186 bp, 12 predicted proteins | sample MGYA00517879_ERZ1032130 | MGnify/ENA primary metagenome ERZ1032130 (study PRJEB33719, sample SAMN04262597) | wastewater metagenome | biome: rural village; feature: animal feces; material: feces | host: Bos taurus | place: El Salvador | collected 2012-01-31 ...
AGCCCCACAACGGCGAAATCGTTGACGTAGACGTTCCCACCGTGTTTCTTACTCATTGTTTACTTCTTTTTTCGCTTTGTTTTTTAAAATCATGATGATAATTGCAATCAGTGCTGCAAGACCAATCACACCCATAGCAACGTATCCTGCCAATGGAAGTGCCATTTTGGAATCACTGTCTGCATCAATGTTTGCAAGTGGTGTTTCTTCATCATCAAGGTCAACGATCACGTCGGAACCACCTCCGCCGCCGGCAGCTTCGTCTCCTGCTCCACCAGCTGCATTTGCGTCATCTTCATCTGCTCCTGCACCGGCTCCGCCGCCTGTGACATTGGTTGCGCCGCCTGTGGCACCGCCGGTTGCTGCTGTACCGCCCGGAACTACGATGATCTGTTCTACGTATTCCACACCGCCTTCACCTTTTACATAAACTTCCTTGTAAGTATTGGAAGGTGCTTTTACATATACGAATGTAAATATGTTCTCTACTGCGTTCTTACTTAATGTTTTGGTTAATCCAAGTGCTTTTGGTGCATATCCGTCAATGAATTTGTATGCAACCACCGGTTTATCTCCTACGTTTCCGTAGAATACATCATCAGCAGCTAAGGATTTACCGCTTTCATCCACATATTTCACTGTGTAGCTTACCTGATCGCCTTTGATACCGTAAGCAACCACATAGTCTGTATCACCGGTAATTGTAAATACCGTGTTTGGTACATCATCATTGTCCCGTCCGCTTAAACGAACGCCCTGTACATAGTATTTACTGTCTGCCGCAAGTTTTACATCTGACTGCGCATTGAAAGTAACTGTTTCTCCATAAGCAATACCTGTCAGAACCATTTTATCACTGCCATTTGAAAGGGTTCCGTGGTTACCTGCAGAAAGGGTTACCGTATAAGTATAATTTTCCGCTGCGCAAACATTGCCTACCAGAAGTGTAAAGAGCATTGTAAAAGCCACAGCAGATGTTAAAAGTTTTTTCCACATTTTCATGACCTTTACTCCTCTCCTTCATGACGTTTTTTCATAAGAACAAACGCATAAACCAAAATTCCAAGTCCGCTCACCAGAGCAAGAGAACTGAATAAAACGAGTTTCGAATTATCACCAGTTTTTACCATACCCGGTACATATTGGGTAACAACGATAACTTCATCCTTGCCTTCTTTTTTGATTTCTTTTGTAATGGTTTCATCGTTTACCTTTTCAACTGCAAATTTCATACGAAGTTTTGCAAGTGTTTCCTGATAAGCATTCCCCTGAGTTTCACCATCAAGCTCAATATAAAGAGATACATAACCGGATTCACCTTTATTCAATCTGTCAAGATAAACAAACTCGTCTTTACGACCAAAAGTAGCCTGCTCCAGACCTTCTGCTTTATCATCTTCTTGTTTATCGCCACCTAAATTACTGTCATATAATACAGTTTCAGTGCCTGACGGATCATGATATTTCAAAAGATATGTATAAGCACCGCCTTCAGCTACTTCATTGCTGTCTTCCAATGTCTGAAGAACTTCATTGTTTAAATACCAGTCTGTTTTTTTCGAAGCAGTGTTTTTCAGATTGATCTGAACTGTAATGCTGTCACCCGGCTGAATATTTAAGATGGTTTCTGTAACATCGGAACCGGTGAAGTTATCCTTCATGGTATTTCCATCAAAGGTTACATTCCAGTTTTTAGAACCTTCAAAATGTTCTGCATTCGCTGTTAATGGTGTGCCAATTACCATAAGTGCGATCATGGCGAGGCACAATATTTTCTTTTTCATAATATTTCGTACCTCCCTCTTACTTTAAGCTCAGTGTTCCGTCCGCGGCAATTGCTACATCCACACCCCATGCACTCTTGATTGCATCCTTAGCATTGTGTGTCTGTACTGCATCAACTTCCGCTTCCACATTAAATGTATAGCCATTGTATGCATATGTATAAGTAATCTTTGTTCCGCCATCAACTTCTTCTCTTGTTTCAGTTACCTTTGTTCCAATTGCAGAATCAATGCTGATGGTATCCGTACAGATCGGGGAAGTTTCGCCTGCCTTTAAAACATTTGTATAATATAATACGATTCTTTCATCTGTAGAAGCATTTGTATCTTCTACCCATCCATTTCCTGTAACTGTCTGCAATTGAATCAACTCAGGAGAAAGTCCGGTGTTTTTATTGCCATTTTCATCCTGCCAGCTCTTCCTAAGAACCACTCTTACATAAGAATCAATTGCTCCGCTGTTTTTTACACTGATTTCTTCTGTATAAGCTTTACCAATTTTAAATACTTCATCTTCAGCAAGCAGATTGTTCATAAGTGTACCTGTTGTTTCATCCCACAACTGATTTTCACTTTTTCCAATATAGTTTCTTCTGCTGATTTCCGTACCATTTTCCAGTAAAGTAACACCAATATTAGAAACTGTTACCTCTGCGGAATAGTTATCGCTGTAATATGTCAGTGCCGCCTGTGTACTTCCTACGGTACTTCCTATTAATAAAACCGCTGCCACTGCTAAGAGAGCCACTGGTTTTATATTCAAAGATTTTTTATTTTTTCTTTTCATAATTTAACCCCCTCTTATTCCTGTGGCGCTGGAGCCGGATTTATTACATCCGCTTTTGCATCCCAATCAGCATATGGTGTACCATTTGCATCATAAAGAACCGGTGTAGATTCCTGAATAATGATTATGTTGAAATCCGGTAACTCCTCTCCTGACGGAAATGCAAATGCAACGTCAATCTGGGATGTTTCTCCTGTTTCTGCCGAAACAATTTCACTATAGTAATAATATCCATCTGCTCCAAGTGTCCATTTTTCTGCATTATCTGGTTCACTATAAATAATGCTTGATTCATAGGCATCTCCGGTCAGAGCTTTGATTCTTACATAGCAGTCATATTTACCTGTATTTTGAATGATAATTTCCTTTTTCTCATTAGACACAGTTTCATTTGGAATTGTTTCAGTAGCGCCTAATGTGATTGTTTTACTTCCTTTTGCGGTTACATAAGTTGTAAAATAAGCCATCGCAGATCCTGCTGCAAGGCAAAGCACTAATGTTAGTGCTGTCAGTGTGAGGCCTATGGTTTTTTTCTTGTTTTTCATTTTTCCATACCTCCTTTTACTGCTGTGTTCCAGAAACTACTGGAGCTAAATTAGGTTTTGCATTTTCAATATCTGATACTTCCTTCTGCTGCCATGTCCATTGACCATCGACATAAGAAAAGCTGTTAACCACACCGCTTCCACCGTTCATACCTTCATCGTATGTGTTAGAGAAGGAAACTTCAACCGGCTCAGCATCAGCAGTTACTTCTGAATTTTCCTCTTTTGCCACAATTGTAACACTCTGTGTTCCTTCTGATGTAAGTGTATAACCGGCACCGCTGTAAATTTCTGTTACGGTTACAACTGCACCAGCCGGAAGATTCTCAATCAGAACTCTTTCAGTACCCGGACCATCAAATGTTAGAGATACAACATTGCTGTAAACAACCTTTGTTTCCTCTGTATCTACATCTGTTTTTATTGCTTCTACCTGGAATACAAAAGTTGCTCCGCCAACCGTTGTATTGTATACATCTAATGTTTTATTGATTTCTAAGTCGCCGTAGCGATCTGCTTTTTCGGCCTTTAAATCAACCTGTACATTATAAATCCAAGAATCACTTCCATTTTTGTAAAAATCATTACTTGGAAGAGAAATCAGCATTGGTGAAAATTCATATTCATAATATGATGAATTTACAGTTTCCGGAATCACAAGATATAAGCCAATTTCCAAACCGTCTGCAATTTTATTACTATTATTAACAACAATATCTTTTACAGGGCTAATATCATCTGTTTCAACTTCTGTCTTTAAAACATCTGCCAAATTCTTCATCTCATCTGCTGTTGTGTCAGAATCAATCACTGCAAGTGATGTATCAATTCCAGTCACTGCAGTATAATCTCCTCCTACACCAACATTTGCCACTTTATAAAAATATACTGGTATTTCTAAAGTGCTTAACTCTGAAAATGTGCTGGTAGGAACATTAAACTCCACCGAACATCCATTTTCCGGTTCCTCAATTCCTACCGCTGCATATGCCTTTGGCAGTGCCAGCGCCGAAAATACAAGAGCCGCAGCCAGCAGAATCGCACTTCCCTTTTTGATTCTTCTCATCATCTCTTTCCTCCTCCAATTTTTCAACTATTCTTTCCTTTTCTATCTCCGCGTTTCATAACCGTCTTCATAATCACGATCACAAGGAAAGTTACTGCCAATCCAAGAATCAGATAGATCATGTAGTAATTCTGGATAGACTGTACCACCGCTTCCGGTGCAGTTACCACCACATCTTCCTCTCCGTTGTATGGAACACGACTGCCCCGTACCAAAAGTCTGTGAGAGTTTACACCATACGGTGTACAGGTAAATAATGTGATATGATCTTTACCCTCTTCGATGCCAAGTGCACCCTCCAGCGCATCCACATCATCCTTATCTACCATATCTAAGATCTGATCAACGGAATATGCCAATGTCTCATCCAACACATGTACATAGAACATATCTCCTTTTTGAAGCTGATCAATATCTGTAAACAATCGGGCACTTGGAAGTCCCCGGTGTGCAGCCAGTACACAATGGGTACTTTCTCCTCCGATTGGAAGCTTGGTTCCATTGATATGACCGATACCGGTCTGTAAAACCTCTTCCTCTGAGCCATGATAAATTGCCAGTTTCACATTGATTTTCGGAATGGATAAATACCCCATAACGCCGTCATTTGCAACGTTTAAGATTTTCCAGTATTCCGTATCTTCCAAATCTGTATCTTCTGTACCAAATGCATCTCCATAGATTGCATTGTACTCGATGTTTTCGTTAAAATTTCTTGCAAGCTCCCACTCTGCGGAAAAGTCTTCCTCTTCCATCTCCTGCACAACTTCTTCGTAGCTGGTAATGAGCTTGCTTTGCCGGTAGGTATTCCACTGGTTGGATACAGTAGGATAGATCAAAACCCCAAATCCTACAAGGAACATCAAACCGAACAATATTCCTGAAACAGTCCGTTTCATAATCACTCCTTCATTTGATCATTTGCTTTTTTACGTCGTTTTTTATCCGCCACAGATAAAACGATGATAAATACTGCGGTAATTGCCAGCCCTACAAATACCCATAATAAGTAGTTTGTATGTAAACTGGTTTCCATCAAAGGCACATCCTCTTTCATAACCTCTTCTTCCACATATTCCACTCTGTGTCCACGAACCAGAAGTCTGTGGGAGTTTACACCATATGGTGTACAGGTGAGAAGCGTTGCCAAATCCTTTCCGTCCTCTACTTTCAGTGCTTCCGTTTCCGAAGGTTCTACCACCGAAATCTGATCTACTTCATAGCAAAGGATTTCATCTAATACACTAATCAGGAAATGATCTCCCTCTTTTAACTTATCCAAATCTGTAAACAGTGCTGCGCTTGGAAGACCACGATGTGCAGAAATGACTGCATGGGTATCTGCTCCGCCCACCGGAAGAGAACTTCCTTCCAGATGGCCCGCTGCTTTTTCCAGCACCTCTGTGCTGACTGTATGATAAATCGGAATCTTGATATCGATCTTAGGAATGTGTACATAGCCCATCATGCCGTCTCCGGTGAGATTTAAACATGCCATGTACTCCTCATCCGGTTCCTCGGAAGCCGCTGCGATTGCGAAGGAATCCGGTAAAATGTATGGAACCAGTGACTCGTTATAAGCATTTGCTCGGGCAAATTCTGCTGAATAATCAATTGGTGTTTCTTCGTTGATGGACTCTACCGCTTCTTCGTAAGTTGTCATCAGCTTACTCTGTCGGTAGGTGTTCCATTCATTAGCAATATACGGATACAGCAATAAGGACAAACCGGCTAAAAAGATTAGTATTAATATGAGATTTTTAAAGAATTTTTTCATCCGGGTTCTCCTTGTTGTTGTAATGTTTCTTTTCATACTCAGGGGCTTTAGAAGCCCCTGAGGTATGTAGTTGTTATTGTTTTACTCCATAATATCCACGGATTGTTTCGTACTTCGTACTCCCACAATCCTAAAACATTCGAAATCCGCCCTATTCGGGCTACTTTCTCATGTTTTTAAGGGTCCCAAAGTCATGTTTTTTCATGCAAGCATGAAACACATGATTTTTGTCCCCTAGATATTATTCATTTTCTTTCTTGCGGCTAGCGAAGAAGAAGAATGCTGCAGCGATCATGATACCGCAACCAGCTATCGTAAAGATTGTTGTACCAATACCACCTGTAGATGGAAGAGCGATAAGTTTTGTATTAACAATAATAGTTGGATTTGCTACAAATCCAATGTCACTTATTACCTTACCATTTTCGTCAGTTTTTTTGTTCACATCGTATTTGCTTGTTTTTACTTCTTTATTTTCAGTATTTTCAACCTGAATCGTCCATGTAGATAATTCGTATGGTGTAATTGCAGAAGAATCGCTTACTGTTGCTTTAATTACAATTTTATATACGGTATCGTTTAAAGAATATCCCGCTGGAGCTTTTGTTTCTTTTAAGTAGTAAATATTTTCATCAAGACCATAAATGTTGATTAATCCATCATCACCAGTTTTAACAACACAACCTGTTTCGTATTTTTCGTTTACATATGGAATTGTACATTCCGCATCTGTATACAGCATAAATTCCGCATTTGCTAATGGAGTTTCTCCATCTTCTTTTACTTTTTTAATCAATCCATCAATTTTGAATGTGTAAATACTTTCTTCAGCTGTAAGTGTTTTTTCTTCTCCTGGTGCACTTGTATATACTAACTGTGCAACATTATCATGAGAATCTCCCGCATAAATTTCACCCAGAACTTCGGCTTTGTATGTAACGATAACTGTTTTGTTTGGATTGCCCTGAATCCACTTACCATTAAACATAATTGTATATCCCTGACCATCAGCCAAAGGCTTTACTTCATAATTAGCTGCTTCTACCAAATGCGCATCATCAGATAATTCAGTGTATACTTTAATAGAATCTGTATCAATTTTTAAAGAATTATCCTGGACTGAGTCAATGATATGAAATTTAATTTTATCAGCCTCATAAGCATCTGAATAATCAGGAATCAGCGCTGTTACAGCGAATTCTGCCACATCACCCAGATTTCTAGTTGCTTTATTAACAGATTTCCCAAATGATGTATTTCCAGATTTTGCATATGCATTTGTTGTTACCAGTTCCCATTTTGCATTTGCATCTACAGTATATCCTGGATTAGTAGTACTATCTGGATTTTCTGGATCATATGGATATGAGCCCAATGTTGAATCCGATCCGCCTACAGTATAGTAAACCCCTACTAACATCGGATTATATACTTCAACTGTTCCAGAAACCAATACAATCCAATACCCAGCTGTTAAATCTGCGGAAAAAGTAGCTAAATCTGTTGTATCTGTTGTAGTTAAAGTCACGCTCTTTAATGTAACATTTTTATTAATAATTTCTTTTGCAATCCCGGCCACTTGAGTAGATGTCAAAATTTCACTCTCAACCATATATGTGCCCGCAACAAGATTCAACTCTGATTTTTCCGAATCAATGTCTGCTACATCCACATATCCTAAAAAACCATTATCATTATATTTTGCACCAATAACCTGATAAGCAGTTACAACTGCATCTTTCTCAACATTCTTTACCTTTACTGTTGCAGTATTACTCTCATTCGGTACATTAGAAGTTGTTTCAGCACTTGCTATCATTGTCATTCCAAGTACCATTGTTAATGCTAACAACATGGCTAAGATTTTTTTCATCTTCTTCATAACTATCTCCTTTTCTCTTATTATCCATTTTTGTTATGAGTTTTGTAGCATTCCGCCGCTACTGGGTTTATTTCAAGGTATCCTTGGTAGTTGTCTTGCTGCCAAGACTGCCTCTAAGCGTTAGTTATTTGAGCTTTCTTTTCGTCGGCTTGTAAACCAGACATATGCCGCTCCAAGCATTAATGCGAATCCACCAAGCATTGTTGTGTAAATTCCATGACCACCTGTAGATGGTAATTCGTATAACACATCATTCTTTACAGTTAAAACATTGTTAGTTGCATCTAACGCCCACATTCTCGGTGCAACAGCTAAAGCATTACCTGCTGCATCTGTTAAGCTAGCTACTGTATTTTCCACCGTAAAGTAAATGTCCTCTCCTAAAAGAACGAATCCTGTAGGTGCTTTAACTTCTACTAACTTATATCTTCCCGCTGCTAAGTCAGTTAATTCCATAGCCTTTTCTGTGTTATCAACTGAAACTGTTTTCACAAGCTCCCATTCACCTTCAACAGAATATTTATAAAATTCAAATTCAGCTCCGCTTAATGGACTATCATTAATTGTAGTTTTCTTTAAATCCACATCGATTGTTGATGGTGTATATGTGTTTTCAAATACGATTTCTGCGGAATCTCCATTAACAACTTCGTAAGTACCTGTTGCAAACATTGCCCACTGACTAGAATCATCAAATGTTAAATTTTGACTTCCATCATATCTGATTTCACCATCTCTGAAAACTAATGTGTCTGAGATATCTCCACTGTAGAAATAACAATTACTTAATGTAGCTGTTGGTGAAAAATGGATTCCAGAGTTTGAATTGATTAAATCAGTAATTCCAAGTCTTTCATTTACACTAATTCTTTGTTTTGTCCATACAAAGTAACCTGCATCAGATGTAAGTTTTGCTACGATTAAATTGATATTACCAACGTTATATGTTGTCGCATTACATTTAGTTTCTCTCATTGTCGATGTATAATTCAATGTTGCAGCTGTTGTGGTGATTTCAACTAATGTGTTTGCTGTAACTTCTGTTCCATTAATTTTAATTACATTATCAAATCCTGTTAACACTTCTCCAGATTCTTTCACAACATAAGTTCCAGCCGGATAGTTTGGCAAAGTCCATGTAAATGTAATATCTCCATTTTCTTCAGTTGTCTGAACGACATTTCCATTTGTTAATTTCAAAGTTGATGAAACCGCCGGTGTAATGTCTTTGCTTTCCAATATGATCGAAAATTCCTGTGCAAAACTGTCTAGTTGTGCTCTTGTTAACCCTGAAAAAGTTTTAGAAACTTTAATTTCTGGGGAATCTGCAGCTTTTCTTAATGCATTAGTTACTTCAACATGTGGATTTCCTTTATCGATGCTGATCTTACCTGATGCCCAACCATTTTTTGTGTTAACTTCTTCAATATCATCTGCCTCTGTGACTTCGTATTTTGGTGGTACATAGCTGTTTAAATCCAAATTAATCTCTTCAACCATAAAGGACGTTTCTGATGGAATACCAATTTTCCCATTATCAGCTGTGGCATATCCAAGAATTACTGCCACTTGACCCACTTTAAGTTTAATTTCACCCGCAGCTGCAGTATGTTCCTGCTGAGATGCAACCGCCTCTTCATAACTTGATCCAACTTTATATTTCCCTGTATAAAGTTCCCCTGCTACAGTAACTCTAAATGTAAAATCCGGATTGTCTTCAAGCAAGCTATTTTCATCAAAAGCTTTCTCAATGCTCAAATGTTTCAGATTCGATGCTGCACATCTATTCAGGAACTTCGCGTAATAATTAGTTCCAATCTCTAATGTTTTAGAACTAATGCTTTCTTGATTTTCACCAATAATGCTTTCGTCGTTTTCATTCAACACTCCCGCTCCTTCAATTTCTACCTTATCATATGTTTCATGACTAATGTCTGTTTCTACAACATAAAACTTGGTAGCTACATCAAGATGTGAGAAAACAGCTTTTTCTTTGTGTTTTAATTTGAAAACGCCATCTGTTCCAAGTGTCTTAATTGTTCTTGTACCATCAACAGCAATATGTTCGTATTGTACAGCTTTTCCTTCTTCAGTTACCGTTATCAAAGTATCTGCGGCATCGCCATCTTTAGATTCCCCAGGATTTTTATCTTTCGCTCCATTCTGTAAGTACATTTCAAAAGAGAACTCAACATCACTGTAAGCACCGTCTGCATAGTTTGAAATTTGTTTTTCAATTGTAACAGAATCCTTAGGAATCGAGATTAAATTGAACTTGATCTCACAGTTTGACTCATGTGCGCCTCTCTCAAGATAAAAGAAATCTAACTTATGCTGAGAATAATCTTTAAAAACAGAAGTTTCTCCAACAAAATATTCAGCCAGTTTATCGTTACGTTCGGATGGTGTATACTCTAATTCTTTTAATGCTTCTTCATACATCGCACGAATTGTAGTTGATTTAAAATCAGCATGTGTATAATCTACAATCCCTGTTGCAAAATCAATAGTTCCACCCGTTGCTAAATGGATACCGCCCAAATCCAGCACTAACATTCCGTCAATGAAAATCCATACATCATCGTCTCCACTGAACTCGAAAACCATATTCTGTCCGTTTACTTTTCCTTCATGCGGCTGCATAAATGTAAAGTCTATATGCATACCAAAATGATGATTTTCTGTTGTAGATGTTGACGCATGCTTATCTTCAAGTGTTTGACCATATTTATTAAATGGGAAGAATCCTGTAAATTGAGTAGGATCTTCATATTTTTTATATACCGTAAAATTCCGTGTGGCAGTGTCAAATTCCGCAAAATTTTCACTGCTACGGTAAACGTAGTAACCATCTTCTTCTTTTAATAAATAATTAGCCTCATATCCCTTATCTTTTTGAAACAAATAACTTAAACTTTCATTTTTAGCAGGAGCCTTCAAATTTAAAAATGGATAGTTATTTACTAAATTGTACTTAACAAGTTTCTGTCTAGCGCCTCCATCTGTTCCAGTCCATGTATTATGCGTTGCCGCACCACCTGTCGATCCATGCTCAAGAAATTTCAACTCATGACCCTTATTTATATCATAGATAACTGTATGATTCTTTTCACCATTGTTAGGATTAACAGATGTCGGTTGGCTATAATCAAATATATTTATATTAATATTTTCTGATTTAGAATCTATTGTAGGGATCGCATCTGCTTTCAGATATACAAAATACAAACTATATCCTGAAGCATCATTTGTAATCACATAGTTCTCATTGTTGTTTGCTCTGTAGTTGCCCTTGTAATAATTGATAGAAGTTACTTCAATTGCTCCAGCACTGGTATAATTGCCTTTACATGCAACAACCTTATTGAAAACATATGTAGTATTATCTTGAGTAATTGGTGTGAACTCAATATCACTAATTCTAATTACCTCACTATCAATCTCTTCAGTCAAATCAATTGTTCTATTTGTAACAGTAAATGTTGATCCTGTTAATGTTACAACTGTACCTGAAACAGCTCTATTTTCCGCAGTTCCATCTTCAGAACTTACTGTACTACTCCATGTAATGGTAAATATTGAAAAGCTATCTGTTACAAACTCCGCCTTTTCTACTTCCGCATTTTTAGTAGTTGTCACTTCCGCTTCAATGGTTTCTTCCTCTACCATATCCACAATCTGTTTTACTTCACCCTTTTCATCTTCTTCAAAATGGTGAATGGTTACTTCCGCTTCTTCCACTTCTGCAACAGCTTCCGGTGCTGCTGCTTCCTTATATTCCATGGAAACTCTTACACCGCCCTGTGGTTCCAGTTCATTTCCTTCTGCATCCACAAGAGTAATATCGTATGCCAGGAAGCCTACCACTGATTTTTCTTCTTCTTTCTCTTCGTTTTCTTCCGCAATCTTTTCTTCCAGCTGTTTAGCTACTTCTGCATACTGTTCTTCTGTTTCTTCGTTGTCTTCCTTGATCGGTGTTACATTGAATCCAACTACGTTCTGAAGTGCATATTCTGTTCCTGCCAGTGTGATCACCACGTCATCATCTTCGTAGTTAGGAAGTGTTCTGTACACATCACCGCTCCATGCAAGGATCAGTTCTTCCGGTGCTGCTGTTGTATAAACCACTTCTTTCACCGCACCTGCTTCTGCACTTACCAGACCATTCATTTCTTCCAGTACTGCTTCACCTTTATCATCTGTTCCTGTTTTCAGTAATGCTGCATCTACTGCATCTACATTTTCTGCAGTGGCTGCTTCAGGGATTCTCTCTTCTGCAAAGCTAAGAGATACTTTTACTTCACCGTTCACAGATACTTCATTTCCTTCTGCATCCAGGAATTTGAATTCATAATTTTCAAATCCAAGAGAAGTTTTCTGCATTTCCGCTGCTTTTGCAGTTAACTGTTCTGTCAGTGCTTCTATCTTTTCTTCGTCTGTAACCGGTACTGCTTCAAATGCTGCCACATTTTCCAGAACTTCCGGTGTTCCTGTTACAGTCACTGTATAGGCTTCATCTTCTGAAATGTAGGTAAGAACCACATCTTCCACTACAGGTTCTTCAACTGCCACTTCTTCCACAGCTTCTTCAGTTTCACCTAAGTATGTCACTACATATGGTGAAAAGCTGTCTGCTTCAAATTCTACAGTTGCTTTTTCTTCTGTAATTTCTACGGTTCCTACAGCTTCTGCTGTTAATTTGTCTTCTTCATCAGTTGTGATGTGTACAAGTACCACATCTTTGACTTCTTCTGCATTGATTCCTTCCGGAATGAGTTCTTCAAAATCAATTGCTACTTCTACTTTGTTTTCACCTAAAGTGATGTCTTCATCTTCTGCATCCTTTAAGCTGATATCGTAGGCTGTATAACCTAAAACTTCGAATTCGCTGACAGCTTCTGCCAGTGCAGTTTCATGTTCTTCATCCATTTCCATCGGAGCTACAACCACTTTTGTATCTTCCGGAATCACATCTGAGGTGGATTTTACAGATACTTTGATGCCTGTTTCATCATCGTTCTGAAGGTTTACTTCTTCAGCCTCTGCTGCTTCTTCAGCCTTTTTATCTTCCTTAGGCTGTTCTGTTACAGTTTCCTGAGCAGCTGCTTCTTCAGCCATCGGTGCTGTTTCTGAAAGTGTACATACTAATTTTTCTTCCCATGCATAACATTCATCGTTATGAATATGGGCTTCCACTTCTTCCTGTCCACAGATGAGGTTTGTTTCTGTTTCGTAACATCCGTCATTATGAGAATGCTCCTCTGCAGTACATGTCAAAACTTCTTCTGTTTCTACACAAGCATCACCGCAGGTATGTTCTTCTGATTCATCGTTACATACATCCTTGGTTTCTGTTGTATAGCACCCATCATTGTGGCTATGTTCTTCCTGTTCACAGGTTAACTTCGGTGTTGTGTCATAGCATTCATCCCCATGCACATGACCTTCCATCACTTCTGCTTTGGTGCAGATCAGATTCCCTGTATTCTGCTTTTCATAACATGCTTCTGTATGCACATGACCTTGCTCCTGTGCAGCTGCCATCCCCTCATCAGCAGATGCAGATACACCGCTGCTTAACACCATCGATGTACATAACAGCATTGCCAGTATTCGTTTTGTCGCTTTCTTCATTTCGCTGCTCTTCATGGCTTCCTCCTTCTCTATTCTTTCTCCCATTCTTTTGTCTGTTCATTTTGTGTGCTGTCTATCAGTTTGATCAGCTCCAGGGCACTTCGGAAAGGTACGGTCTTATTTTCGTCCACCCATGTCACATGCCCTTGCCATGTTGCATTTTGTCTGTACTGAATACGTACAATAAATGTGTCCTGTTCTCCGCGTTTCTTTTCCATGTCTGCCTCACTTAGTTCCGTTTTTATTTTGTCCTTTGTCCCATCTTCCGGATAGGTAACACTGATGATTCCTTTCTTCTTTTCTGAAATCTGCTTTCCTGTAAAGCTCCGATTCATGGTTGACTCCTGGGGATAACCTAAGGTGTCCCAAATGTTTTCCAGAATCTCCAGCATCTCACCAATGTTTTTATAGAAAACCGGTTCTGTTTGTAATCTTGTATAAATTCTGCCATTCCAGTCACTGTCGTTATACTCATCGATACCGATTCGAATCACACTGGCAACGGCTGGGCTAACATATAAATCCATAGTTTACCTTCACGTTTCCTATTGTTTACTGCATTGTAACCCCCGAAACGTTAAGAATCGGGTTAAAAGACCCGTCAATTTTCAAAAATTTTAACTTTTTTTTCTACATTTCTAACACAAAAAAACCTGTGGATAAACACCACAGGTTTAGAGAACTAAATTTTATTCTATTTTGATTCATTTGTTGCCAGCTGCTCCGACAGTTCACGGACTACCTCTATTGGTTCTTCTAGAATCTCTGAAATTTCTTCAAGAGATTTTCCTTTCGCCAATTTCTTTTGAATCAGATTGCGTAATGCATCCCGCATTCCCTCGCGCATTCCTTCACGCATTCCTTCCGCACGCCCCGCTGCAAGTCCTTCCGCATGACCCGCTTCTCTGGCTTCCAACCTGTCATAGTACCTTTCTTCCCACGCCTGCATAAGTTTCACCCCTACTTTTTCAGAGTCCTTCACACTGCGAACTCTGTCATTGATTTTTCTGATTCGATTGCTTTTTGATCTTTCCGCAACCAAATCTGTTGTTTGGTTGATATAGTCCATAAAATCCAGAAATTCCTGTGAGAAATCTTTGGGATTATTACCTTTCGTATTGATGAAGATCCTTCTGGCTCCATCATTCAATTTTAATTCCGGAACTTCCTGACAATATTCCTCAAAGGTATAGCGGTACAATCCATATCCAAATATATCAAACGGGGCTACTAAAATTGTTGTCAAATCATTTAATTGATTAAAATCAACACATCCCGGTTCTAACAACGAAACGTCTATCTGTGCCTGATAATAACGGCTCCGTTTAGGAATATTTCTGGTATTTGCCTTTTGCATTTCTAACTGATACAGTTTTCCCTTTTCATCCGCACTAATCACATCTAACCGGATTTGTCTAAGCTGCGGTGATACTCTGATTTCTTTCTCTGTTTCTGTCCATTGAATTGATGAAACATGACCCTCCAAAAGAATTTCCACCATTGTCTTATATACTTCCGGATCCTCTACAGTTTCATTAAATAAAAAACGATCCAGTAAATTCATTTTATCCAACTCAGTCTTAACGTTTGCCGGAATGATATTTCTTATATTTTCCATCTTTTTCCTCCTTTATACGATTGTATTGCAGGAAAAAGACTTCACCTTCCATCTTATCCTGCATAAATAATTTGAGAATTTAAAGCAGGATTT